>Ga0307510_10002618_pt1 | contig 20536 bp, 21 predicted proteins | sample 12_EM_MG_FD_207224 | JGI IMG/M metagenome (GOLD analysis project Ga0307510, IMG submission 207224) | Populus trichocarpa ectomycorrhiza microbial communities from riparian zone in the Pacific Northwest, United States - 12_EM | ecosystem: Host-associated > Plants > Roots > Unclassified | place... | reverse complement strand
AATGCGTGAGGATGGACAAGAGCGCACCGGTAAGGGCAGTCGTCGCCACGATTGCACTCCCCTTTGGCGTAGAAGGAACATACATGTGGACGGTTGCGTTTGTAATAGGGTTCAGTCCGTGCCAACTGCTTAAGCATCTCCCGACCTGCCGAAGACGTCCGGCCCTCGTTCAACTTGTTCTCGCTTCCAGCGAACTAACAAGGCGGGGGTAGCCACGGTTTGCGTCAATTTGACAGCCGATTCGCCAGGAAAAGGGGAGAGGGTGTGATACGTACCTTGGCTTCCTGATTCTGCGCGTAGTACTCCCGGTTGATGTCGCTCGTGGGGGCCTCGTTCGAGACACCGAGCGCGGTGTCACGGACCTGCGTCGGGAGGTGGTACTCGAGGTCGAGGAGGCACGTCTGACACACGTTGCGCGTCTTTGCGCAAGTTTGGCAGACGACCGTCATCTTGAAGCGCATGCCCGCGCCCGGATTCCAGCGGAACACGGTGAATGGCCGCGCACACGTTCCGCATTCCCGTCCAAACTCTTGCTTTGACTGTTTGCCAGAAATGATAGTTTGAGAAAGCTGAAGGAGAAAATAGTATTATGACAACGTGGCGCGCTTACCATCCTAATGAAGGGGTTGTCCCCAAGACCTTGGGGAAAACCAGGCTGTGTTAGAGAGACGTTGGATCTGTGGGATGAGAAAGGACGTACATGTCTCGCAAAGGATGGGGAATTCACTTTGCTCCCAACCGGCCTTGTTTATGTCAGCTTTAGGTGGCATTGAGACGCTATGCGGTCGACGGTGTACGATAGGAAAGATGGAAAGGATCACGAAACTTCGACGGCAAGGCGAAGCAAGGTTAAGTTTTGGATGACTCAGCGGACCCTAACCTCAATGTCAGGTTTCATTCACGTACGTACACGTTCTCGTGTTGTCATTTTCTTCATTGATTGTCACGACACAGGGCAACATCATAATCTCGATTTCTGTTACTATTTTCCATTCCGACACTGCGGTACAAAATGATATAAATCAAGGAAGGGTGATTCTGTGCGGCCGTGAAAGCTCGGTTCACCATATGTACCTTGGTGCCGTCTTGCTAGCACCCCTGAAATCGCCCACAGCCGCCCTGCATAGAACTTCCCAATGAATGTTCACTTCACGCATCACATGGTTGAATACATGAACTCACGGGTGAGCAATACCGGCCGGAGAATCGGTTATAAATTGGAGCAGCACGCTGAGAGCGCGGAAGATATGTGGGACCAAAGTTGTCATTGGCCCAAAACGTATTTGACCTGTGTACCGTGACACGCTGTTCTTGTTGGCGAATCACCGACTTCAGCAGCGCCCCTCAGCTACTCCTAATGACATCGTAATGTCATGGAATAGAGCGGCCATAAGAGCAAAGATATATTTATGTAGGAGATCGGTATATCTACTAGGCCTACCGACAAGCTGGGGGTCTGGGTTGACAGCTCCCTTGTTCAAGCAAATATAAAGAGTACAGGCCCGGGTCGGACCTGAAGAACAACCACGTTAACTAGAGCGACTGAATAATACTTCCCCGGTGCGTCACAGCAAACCGCTCCAATCGAGAAAGGAATGGATCACATGAAAAGACGGTCGATAGGAATATAATGTCGGTAGACCAATCTGAGACGGGCGTTGAGACACCTCAATGCTAACATGCGAACGAAAGCTGTCAAAGCGAATTCACATCTGTCAATTGAAGCAGATGGATGGTCCCGCTGATCAAAAAGGATGAGCACCCAGACTTTAGAGGGGCCCGGGGACACCATTTGACTTTGTCACGCTATCCCCGAATCCCAAGCTGACTGAGGCCAGCATGATCGGATTCCCAGTGTTTGCCGTTATAAACTGATAAAGATAAAGATACATTATTTTCAGAACGTAGGGCGAGACTAAACGATAATATTCTGGTGTGATCGTCCCTGGACGGTGACTTGGGATATAAAAGATAAAATTAGTAAAACAGCACCCGCGATCTACAATACACAGCTTACCTGTAACCATTAGAGAGATGTGGAATTAGCCATGATACATTAAGGGGTGCCCCGTAAATAGTCATAATAATGATAACAATATATTCGCAGGGGAGTTGACCGGACCGCAAACAAGGACTCAGGAAACGGTGTCGGGGCTATACGTCTGGCTGTAGATGAGGAATGAGAGCTAGGAGTTGCATCGCTTTGGCTCTCAATTCAGGAGATCCTTGATAATTCTGAAGTTGGTCCCGAGCGCTGGCGTTGAGTGCGGCGGTCTGTCCGTCAAGCATACTTCGCAGTAGCAAAAAGAACTCATCCATGATATAAGCTGGATAGTTGAAGTCGGAAAATATACCATCCTCTGACGTCACTGCATCAAGGAGGATTGTCTGTGTCCCGAGTGAGTGCTTGTACAAGCGCCAGTCGGACGTAATGGCCCGAAAAGTGCCGATATAGAGCGCAGATTGGGACACTTGCGACAAAGACGTGGATAATAGTTGCTTGAGTGCACGGAAGAAGAGTTCGACGATGAAGCCAAGCCCGCCGCCATCGCGGAGATCCTGCAGGCGCCACAACTGTCGTTGCAGCGGGCATCTGGCGCGATTGGTGACACCGTCGATGGCTTGAAAGTACATGACTATCTCTCGGTTTTCTTCAGCACCGCCTCCCTGTGTAAAGTCCCGAAATCTTGGGCCAAGGGAACACAAGCTCTGGAGTGCCTGTCCGGGTGGTATTATTGGAAATTTGAGAGGATCCGTAAATAATTCCAGAACTTGACCGAAAGGGATGGGCCCTAGAGGAGGGAACCTGCTTTGGATGCCGGGTAGTTGACCAGTTATTCCATGAGTGATTTGGTCCAGGTGATGCAGAAGAAAGTTGCACCGATCATCGACCAACGTCAAGGGGCCAGCTTTGGTGTTAATGCGCTCTAATTCGGTGATGATGGTACCTTCCACCTCGTTTGCTGTCAAGTCTGGTACCCGAAATAAGGCCAAGCCAAATAGACAACTGTATGCGCCAATGAAATATTCGTCGATCTTCTTAGCGTTCTTCAGAGCTTGTTCATCCGGCGTCCCTTCTTGTTTCCGAAAGGTTTGAATACTGTTCACAACGTCGCTTGCCGTTGTCCGTAAAAGCTCGTTGTCGCTCAGCACTGGTCGAATAGTCATAATCGAGAGGCATATCCAGCGTATGACGAACGAGCGGTCCATGCCCGTTGACAACGACTCGTCCAACTTTTCAAAACTTCCTACGTCTCCGAGCAGTCCTCCAACATCCCCAAACCAAGAAAGCTCGGCGTTGGCACAGGAGACAAGCGCTGCTGTGGTCTCCACACATGCACGTGTACGCCTGCGCCACTGTTTGTCATGTGCAAAGAGACCACGGTTTTTGCACGTCTCTAACAACTGAGCCACACGCCTGCTGAGCTCATGCACGACATTCTCTCCTTGAGAATAGCTCATAACGAAGGGCGGAGGGTCATTAAATCCACAAAGCGCCGGAAGGACGGCCGCCACGTCGGTAGAAGAGCCACTCGTTTCGGAAAATGGCACCATTGAAATGTTATCCCGGTTCGTGATCTTGTTCTCGTCTTCATTGACTTCGGAGATCCCTTTCCAAACCTCCAAGCCCCACTCTGCATTAAAGGAACCTGGGATCGCCATGACAAACAGTTCCATTTCGGCTTCCTCCGTCAAGTTATCGACTAGCCATCGAATTGCCCGTTTGTCTCGCTTCTTGCGTCCTCCGGACTCTTCCATCGCAAGTTGCATCTGTCCTTGCGACCTGGTTGTGCTGACTGGCTTGGATACGCCTTCAGGGCCCCGGTCCTTGTATGTCCGCACATGAAACTTCTGGATCAGATACCAGATGAGGCCTGAGAATGAATTCTGGTAAGGTGATTGCGGATAAATGATGGGCGCAAGCGTAGTGAAGGTGTAGAGCAGGCCGCTAAACCCGATAGGAATAGCGGTCCAGAGACCAACTGTGGCGTTGATGTGCAGTACGAATTCGCCAAGTCCCACCAAAAACAGAAAGAGGGAGACGTGGAGAAGACCAGGCACAGCTTCCGCTACCACGGGCATGTTCCACCTTTCGCAGCCTTCGTTCAAGTATTGCCGAAGCCGGGCACTCTTCAGGGGGTCGCCGTACCGTTGGAAGACGTTCATGTAACCCCGAACCCATTGTTGGACAAGTATTGCGAGGAGAGCGGCTGAGAGGCTGAAGATGAGGGCCATGAACCAGAAAACATTCACGCGCACGACAGATGATGGTGGGTTGAAGTCGGGGAAAGTCGGGGGTGGAGACAATGGGATCGCAAGCTGTGGGGACATGGAGGAGATTTGTTGAGAGATCTGATTGAGCATAGCGACGTTTTGCCGGAGGTAAAACACCATTTGATCTGTGGGATCCGCTTTCAAGCCCTGTTTGCTGTCGATTATGAACGAGGTGAGAGAAGCAGAAAATAGACCAGCCTATGGTGATGTGTATCAGTACCAGCAAATCCCGTCACATGAATAGATTGAACATGAACGAACAAATATGAGGACACCTTCCATGTCTCCCTTCAGGGATTGAATGCGGGCCTCGTCGTGGCTCTTAGCTTCGTCTCTGTAGAGGGTCCAGAGTGCGGTGGCGCCACTGTCGAAGTCTCCTATCATGGGTCTTTCTTGTTGTTCTTGGTCAGGAATACCCCCACGAGGGTTAGAGTCGACAGGTTGCCTGTCTGAAACTGCCCATCAATGTTTGAAATAATCACGATTTCCGATATCACAAGGTCGACACACCCGAATCACAGTCTACCTCATGTCCTGCGTCAACATGTTTAGCCTCACCCTCTCTCTGTTTTGCTTGTGCTAGTGCGTGTGTGGTAGCGTCACTAAGTTCAGACGGGTGGACGCGTGCTATGTGTATGTTACCTCCTATTTATCGCAGGGTGAGTAATTTTGAGGGGACCCGCAATAGAGGTCACACCTGCGGCTTGTGAAATAGTTATCAGTGCTTCGGGATCAACTCCCTCTTTCGTGGAGATCCACGGAGCTCCAGTGGCGTCGATCTTCGTCTGAGGGTGAGGGGCACCCTTCTCGTCTGTCTCTGTTCCTCCCATCTCTTCTTCGAGAACTATAGAGATCTTTAACTTGACTGACAGTAGTGAAAATTGTACAGGACGCACCAGGAGCAAGTGAAGGGTTCCATTGAGCCTCTATGTCGATACCATGCGACCGATCCGTAGGTGCAGACTCCATCTTAACAAACGAAGATAACAGGGAAGTTGAGGGGCGTTATGTGGTGTGGTGAGGAAGACTCGGAGTGTGTAGAGAGGGATTTAACTTCGTGGTGCCTACCTTGTGCAAGCCGCCAAGGGGGGGGGGGCGAAGGAAGGAAAAGGGGGGTTACTGAAGGACGCGCCAAGTCTATAAGATCGCTCGAAATGCACAGCCCAGTCACGTCGAGGCCGAAATAGGAAGACCGTTTACGGCATTGCAACTTGTACAAAGCTCGATACCTGTGTCCACTAGCGGTTATCCTGTATATGGTACCTTCACTGAGAGCAGGAGCGAGTGAGCAGAGTCAGCCTTATGGTCAACAGTGACCCCGGCGGGATTCATCGGGACGTGGGCTGCGCATAAGTAAGGCTGGGGGTGGCCAGAATTGTAGTAAAATAATGCACGTGATGCCTTCGTCTGACAGGGCGTCGTTAGGGCCATTGTTTGTGAGTTCGATCAGCTATGAGGTCGCAGTAAGAATTTAAGGGAAAAAAATGGAAGCATAAACTAGTTTGCCCTTGCGTGCTGAAACCAATGCACGACCTGTTTCACTATGTGCCACGTGCGGTGTTGAATCTGTGTATCCCATTCCACCCGCTAACATTTCAACACAGAGTGAGCCCTTCCTGGTGATGAGGCTGTGTCGGTGAGGCCTACGGACAAATTCGTGCAGTAGTACGTACAATGTACAATTACGTTGGGGAATGCAGTGATGGCCACTGATAGGCCTGGGGAGGATGTCGTCATTCCCGTTCGGGAGAAAATTGGTTTTTGGCTGCAATTAGATAAAGATAAGATCTGATCACCTCTTGAGCTCAAACTTAGGAAGCTTGGACTGACTGACAACTTACTGATAGAAATGAGGATCTTATCTGCTGCGGACCTTTCCTGGAGGCTAAGAGAAATGAAATGAAGTAATAGTTAGATCCTTTTCGACTCGTAGATTAATTGGATCTAAAATCAAAGGGTTTGTGATTCACGGACATTCTTGGACGTAGAACGCAAAACTAGAACCAACGATGATAGATGGGATGAAAGGAGTCGGCTATCAAACTTCTTCCAGGAGGGAAAATAAATAGTCACCGAAGCTCATCATGATGATCACATGACTCGCACCGCAAATGAAACCGTCCCGGACGACAGCAGACTACTGTAGAAACATCGCCTTGAGCTCGGAGATGATGTGAAGTGGACCAGCGTGTTGCATAGTAACCAAGGAAATTAATTCCGTGGCCTGAGACTTTGGGCGATTTCGACTCACTCGACGACACTGAGGTGAGATGGCAACTTAAACCAGATACCACAAAAAAAAATAGATCAAAGACGACGACTACCTCCTACTAGAAAACCATGAAAAAAATATGAGTGACAAGAGGGAACATGCCAAGTTGGATCTGTATCGGTGGATGATGGACGATGTCCTGTACGGTGCACGGGGAAGTTGGGGGTGAATCAAACTTGTTCTGCGGAATCCGGTGTAGATAGCCTAATGGTAAAACAAATACAGATTACGAGTGGTGAGTGGTAGAACAGTTTTATTCATACGTGATACACAGGGAGAGGTTGAATGGAAGGGTCGAAGCTGTCACGGTCACATCCCCTCCATCTGGGACCAGCTCCGATACTTTCTTCTCTAAATTCGGGCGTGTCGCTGCCTCAAGCTGTGGTGGTGCCTGGAAGTAGATGTGTTTCGTTGGGGTCGACAGCGAAGGCTTCTTGATTTGTCTGCAGAGACATCTGATTCATGGGCAGTAGAATACTAAACAAACGAACACGTACATGTCCTGTTTTTCGACCAGCATCTCAATGAGACGCTCAACTGTCCAGCTGGCCGGAATAGAGATCTCAAGGGACTCTCCGCCGCACACTGGACAGTCACTGCGCCTCTCGTGCTCGAACGTATAGGAATATACGCTTTCTGTGCCAATGAGCATGAAATAATTGTTGAGGTATGCCGCTGAGCTGGTTGCGATCTTGAATGCCTCGTTGCAGCAAGATGCTACACTAACAGTGAGCGCAAGGGCCGGCAGTGATGGAAGGACATACCGGCGATGATGGCATTAGTCGAAGCGATTGCGGGGATGATATTCTTCACGACACCTTGTGTTAGTGACCACGTCACGCCTTCAATCTTGAACTCCTTAGCCCTTGCGAGAGCGGTGTGGTACAGCCATTGGATATGCTCGGGGTCATCCGTATCGAGCTTCGTCTCTGCATGAGGGTATTAGCACAATGGGCTAGTTGGAACGGATATAATCTGTACCTCCATTCAGTCTCGGCCATTCTAGAACGGATGCCCATTCTATGCAGTGTTCAGGAAGACGAGGTGTGTTTGCGATTGTGCAGATTGGGAATGTGGTGGGCTTGTTAAGCATATCGAGAGAACACTCATAGCATGATGTCACTGTGGGCAGAATAACACGCGCTTGCCCCTTGAAACCTTTAGACTTGTCAGGGATGACTTAATGACGAAAAGATGAATGGGAACCTTCTGTGCCACCATCGATCAGCGGCTTTAGGCTCTCTGGGTTCTCCGGATCGACGAGATTCACAAGTGTTGCATTGATCCAACGTCGTGCCTCCACTGAGTCAAGACCACAGATGACGAGATTGAATTGCAGGTAATATTCGTCATCCTTGTCCTGTATTTTTCCATAATAACTTTCACAAATGTCATGAAGATAATTTAAGAAATATTCTCGGAAAGGCTCACGGTGTGACCTTTACACCAGGGACACGCTTCATGATGTACTCTGCTGCAACGGTAGCCTTTGGCTGGCCGACGTCTTTTGCTCTGTGAAAGAGGGGTGTGGGACGGATTCGGGCGAAACATGAACAGTTACACATACCTAAAGAGAAATTGTCTATTGAGGTTGCTGATGTCGATTGTATCCATATCAATCACATGTATGTCTTTGAAACCTGATAGAGCCAAGTTCGCGAGGATCTCACACCCCAAACCGCCCGCGCCAATGACAAGGATTTTGCATTTTTCCCGCAAAAAGCTTTTTACCTAGGACAACACGACGTGCATAAGACAGTTGAGAGAAGGGTAGATACGAGATCACTTACGCCGTCCCCTGCCATGAACGAGTCAGGGTCCGTTCGGGGTCCTGGACGGTCTAGGACCTGATCTATGTGATAGTATCTGTCGGCCCAGTCCGGGGAATGAACGCCATTGGTGATAGGTGCATTAGTAGTGGCCATGGCAATGGGATACCGAACCTGGGAGGGGTGATTCAATGAAAGTGGGTGTCGTCGCGCGCGCTCAGCACACGTGATTTGATTTTCACGACGCGTTCATTACGTCCTCATATTCAATTTTTACTTTTTACTGAGGAACGGGTCAGCCAACAGCAATGACAACAACTACACTTCAATACAGTGGTCACCTTTACTTTCGCCATCGCCTCGTTCTCTCTATTCTCAGTGGTAAAACAATCAAAATCGACAAAATCCGTCCGGGCGACAAAAATCCAGGACTTCGTGGTATGTTCCCTCAGATACAGAGGTGAACCACAACATTTAAAGAACGTCTATCGGCCAGATTATGAAGTTAGTCTGCTAAGACTGATCGAAAAGGTGACGAATGGCACCGTTATAGAGATATCTCTCACAGGTGTGTTCTTTATTCTCTTATTCGGTGTGGACCTGACGAGGTTAGGCACTGCAATCCTCCTCAAGCCTGGAATCATCTCTGGAGGGCCAGTCACGCACGAATGCCCTACTTCGCGCTCAATAGGGTACTTTCTAGAGCCAATAATTATGCTCGCACCCTTCTCGAAAAAAATACTTGCCTTGACCCTGAGGGGCATCACCACAGACGATAAAGATCTCTCTGTGCGTCCGCTTCAGACATCTCGATGGGTTCGTTTACTCATTCTTCTGAAGGTCGACCTCATACGCACCGTTACTCTCCCCCATTTGGAACCGTTTGGAATCTCCGATGGGCTGGAACTCAAAGTGAGTGATCCATTCTCTCCTCGAAATCATGCTCACCCGTGTCCGAAGATTAGGAAACGGGGCTCACCTCCGCTAGGTGGAGGCGAGGTTCTGTTTCTCTGTCCCGTCGTTAAGCAGGCGAAAACCCTCAATTTTGTCGAACCCGGCAAAATCAAGCGCATCCGAGGCATCGCGTATGCTGGCATCATCCTAGCTTAACCATTCTAGCCCTCTGAAAATACCTTACAGACACGCGGTACGCGTCAGTCCACAATTTTCTAATCGCATGATCGAGGCTGCTCGTTCTGTGCTCAACCGTTATATCCCCGATATCTACCTCTACTCCGACGTTTACAAAGGCGAGGAGAGTGGGAAGTGCGGCCGTCTCACCCCTCCTCGAATGGACCCAAAATTGAGTACTCTGATAGATCCCCGGGATATGCGCTCTCCCTTGTTGCCGAAACGACGACGTCCGCACTTCATTGTGCGGAAGCGGTCTCGCGGCCTGGTGTCGCGCCAGAGGACATCGCTCTTCAAGCTACGCGATCTCTACTCAGCGAGATTGAGAGGGGCGGATGTATTGATCAAAGACACCAAACGCTGGTTCTTCTTCTGATGGTACTTGGTAGTGAGGATGTTGGGCGCTGTAGAATGGCAGAACCCACAGAACGAACGTGAGTGGATGAACGAAAGCTGATATGTGATACACCTAATGTCTTCCCCATAGTATACAATTTCTGCGAGACGTCAGGGACGCGTTTGGTACATCGTTCAAGATCGTTCCCGCTGACAAGTCGGGCCAATCGTCCGATCTTTTGTACTCTTGCTACGGCACCGGCTACGTCAACACAAACCGGACGTTGGCGTGACAATGTGAATCTGCCGAGAGGTCTGCGCGGTGCTTCAGTGGGCTGGCTGGAGGTCTGTTCGGGAATTGGATGCCTTCCCGTCCTGGTGCGATGGTAGGGACTACAAATCCACCATCCTCGAGGCCACCAACGCTGTAGCAGGTCATGACATTCCTACTTGGCCACCACGACCATATCTTAACGGAATTGCCGCATGCCATCGTCTTTACTTGAGAAGAAGAATCACATAGGCTTTGACTGAAGGCCACCGGGTATCGAGTCTGTCATTGTGCGCCGCAGAGCTACCGTGACGGGGTTTCCTTCGACTCTGCTGCTATCTTGGCGCCCTAGATCCAACATTATGGGCCCTTGGTCACCCTTTGACTACTATACAGGAGTTCCCAGGGAATGTACTACCAACCGTTGAATGATCCTCATACAGGTCCAAGCTGTCAGGGAGTTAAATTACAAGTGCATTCAACGTATTGTTACAGTCATGCTATCGATAAATGATCAAAACCTTGCCAAAGTCGCCATCGCCTGATCCCCTTCCCACAGCGATCAACCAGCGTTCCAGCGTCGGCCACCCTACTTCAAAACGGCAACACAGCTCGTCCGTGTGATGCTCGCCATCGAGCAGTGGCACCAGTGCAGGCGGATATGCCAACGGCTGCGACACCAACACAGGCGTAGGCGCCGGGGCAGCTCCATTCGCCTGCGTCTTGATGGCTGGAGAAGAAGGCGAGCGGGAGATCCTGGGGCGCACGTGTTGCAGACGAGGCTCGGTTGGTCCTGCCAGCGACTGTGCGATCTCGAACAGAGAAGCGGGCGTGGCCGTTGAATGTCGTCGAGGCTCGCGAACGCGCACAGTCTGTGGACTCGGTGGTACCACCCGCAAGCGGAGCGTACCGAGAGATGCTTCGGCTCCGCGAGAAGGTGGCGAGACGGTACCGCTCGTCGAGTGAGCGCTCACTGTCGCAAAGGCTGGCACTGCTTCGGACGTGCGGCGCCTTGGACGTATTGGGTGCGTGGTGACGGTCAAGCTGCTAGCGCGCTTGCGGCTTATGGGGGATGGAGGGAGAGTTGTTGGCTTGGATTCGAGGGGCTGCTGGACCTCGTCGGTTAGGAGCACTGGCCAGCGATGAACGCGGCGGAGGAATCCCTGTGCCGGGTGTAAGACTCAGCCGTTGTCGTGCTTTTTCGACTATCTGTGGAGAAAGATGCGCACCTTGATGACTCCGAAACTCGCAAACCTTCGAACGTCGATACCGAGGCTGCGCACGTCGTGGTCCTGCATCCATTCAAAGATCGTCTTCCCCGGTCTCATCCGTGAGTACAGATGAAGGAGCTTCGGCCAATCTGGGATTGACCTCCCTGGGTCATGCGAGGTGTCAACCAAGTGCGAGCGTGACATGGTATCTGCGTATCACACCTTCCTTGATAACATAGGGACCGCATTCGTATTTCACATGTGGCTCATCTGCGAGCCACTGGATGCTTTTGCGAAGCGTGTACATGTTCGAATACTGGAAAATATCAATGGTCATGATAACTTGATAGTATCTTTGACACAGGATAACGCAGATCGTTAGAACGACAGATGAAAGGAATGCAATCTACCTACAACAAATGTGAAATGGCCTGGCGAGCCAGCACAATATCGCAACCTGAAAGATGTGCGATCCGGGCTACATGGTTGGTGCCATCGATATATTTGCAAACCTGATAATTGTCCATATCAAAAATTCTATGACCGGAGCGAGCGAGCGTACCTTTGCCATGGTCAAATCCCAATTATGCTCCATGATATTGTCAAATCTGATGAGGGCCACGGGAACCATCCAATCTTTGACTGGAGGTGGGTTCGGGTAAAAAGGGAAAATCTTCAACTCTATTGAGTTGAATTTGTCTATTTGAATGGACGTCTCGGAGTAGGAGTTCAGGTCTTCATAAAGCTGCTCCAAGATAGCGTGTATTTTGAAGGATGTCTCTGGTGACGACAGAAACGATGACTCTTCCTTCAAGTCTCAGAGTTTATGCTGCACCTGCGAAACAAATACAAGGGAAAGCTTACCTCGCACGCCGTCAGGACACGGTTCACCTTTCGGACCACAGGTTCATAGCAGCTCAGATCCGCGGATGCATCGAATACAAAGCAGATGTTGAATCGAAAGTAGTATCGCTTATAATTCCCCAATAGCTCGACGGGAAACCCGAGAACTTTGTAATTCCCCGCAGCACAGGTGACAAGGCGCCCGCAGAGGGGGCTCTGAGCGATGATGTACTTGGAGATATCATCAAAGTTGAGGAGGGTGCGGGTCGATGAGAGAGAATCCTTGTGTGGGGAAACCTTTACGCGGGATTCGGACGATTTTTCGGGGGGTCCAACGACGATGCTAGACGCGCGTGAGCTCCCCGAGGGTAGGGGTGAAGCAGCGCCAGAGATCACCCCTGCGACGGAGGTAGCGATCAAGCCCTCAGGAACTTGATATGCAATTTCAGGGCCTTTGGACTCGTCGAAGTGAGCGTAGAAAACAGACCGAAGGCGAGGTAGAAACGAGTTGCCGTCGCCAGGCATGTATTGATGTGGCTCGTGGTCGATGCAGAACGCGTCGATCCGCGCGTCTGTTCATTTCTCGCTCGCCACGGATGGCGATCGTCGCTCCTCTCGGCTTCCGCGCTCTCCCGCTCCCTCTTGCTCAATTATCCCTCGCGGCTGTGCTCAAATGCGGACAATCCTTTCGCTGGTCAATATACCCTCTTCATCCGGCTTTACCATCGGATCCCTCCCACGAGTATCGCTTGTGTTTACAGGATCGCGTCGTTTGCCTCCGTCAATCCCCTGACACGCTCTTCTACCGCTCTGTGTTTCCAGAATCAACAGCATCTCCCGAGGTGGAAACCGCGCGTGACGCCGAAACGTTGCTATGGCTCAAAGATTACTTCCAGCTGGATGTCGACCTCGTAAAGCTGTACGACGAGTGGAGCGAGAAGGATCACGTCTTTGCTAAGTTGAGGGGGAGGTTTGAGGGTATCCGGATGCTTCGACAGGATCCATGGGAGAATCTTATCTCGTGCGCGTCCAGACTCCTCATCTCATCCTTCTTGGAAATGCTCATTCTCTCTCTAGGTTCATAAGTTCTTCGAATAATAACATCACTCGAATCACGAAAATGGTGAAATCACTTTGCGTCCAGTATTCCCCACCTCTTGTATCCATCCCCCCGCCGATGCCGGCTGCGACCAGAATGCTTACTCCAGATGGCACTAACTCTGGTTCTGCAACACCTGAGCCGGAGCTGGAGAACTATCACCCATTCCCCCCACCGTCTCGTCTCGCATTACCTGAAGTTGCTGCAACTCTCCGCTCTCTTGGCTTTGGGTATCGTGCAGATTTCATTCAGAAAACCGCGAAAATGCTTGGTGACGCGCATGGAGCGGGCCCGTCTTCGAAAAGGAAGGAAGGTCCAGAAAGATGGCTTCATACCCTTCGAAAGATGACGACTACGGACGCCCGGCAGGAATTGTTGAAGCTGATGGGGGTTGGCCATAAAGTCGCAGACTGTATTCTGCTTATGAGTCTTGACAAGGTCTGTCATCTATGTCAATAGCCGCCTTCTCGATGATCTTAGTCATTGGGTTAGCCCGAGGTCATTCCCGTCGATACACACGTTTACCAGATAGCGATGAAACATTACGGCTTCCGCGGTGCATCTGGGACCAAACAGGCAATGTCACCAAAATTGTATGAGGCAATAAGCGAAAAGTTCTACAATGTGTGGGGAGAATATGCCGGCTGGGCGCATTCAGTGAGGTTTATATATCACTAAGAGGAACGTGCTGATTCCTGTCTTCAGGTATTATTCACTGCCGATCTGAAAGCATTTTCAGACTACGGTCTGCTCACGCCGACCCCTTCACCAAGCAAAGCCGCAACATTTTCGCGAGCCCCAGATGCTCGGATCGATTCACCACGCAAGCGAAGAATAAAGGAGGTATCGACTCAGGACGCAGGAAATACTTTACGGACAGAGGACAGCTCCATGGAGGGAAGCAGTTTAGCAGATCGTATAAAGAAACGACGACGAGCATCGCACATGCCTAGATAGTATCAGGTTTCCCGCAGTATGGCAACTACGCAGTTGTAGGCCGCACGCCTACTCCTAAGAGTACAAACTTTGGCTCTAGAATAAGACTGGCTCGAGACATAGTCGCGATGAAGCTGTGGTTCGCTCGCAGCACGCTAACACATCGAGAGCGGAGTAGAGACAACTAATCGATCGTGTGACGTTGCCAACTTGAAGATTAGTTGGATTACGGCACACACGCGTGGGCCTCGATTTGATTACAGCAGTATTACAGCGTCTGGTTTACCCCACGCGTTCATACCCAGTCATGCCTTCCACCAAATCAAAAGCACCAGAAGATAGGATGTCTCCAGAAAAGCAACCCATAACCGACGCGGATCCCCGGGCAGATGACGAGTCTAGCTCCGGATCGGATGCGGAGGTCTCAGCAGCTGCCGCTTCTGAGTCCGGCCCATCGCATCCTTCTAAAAAGAAGAAAAAGAAGCGTTCAAAGGTCGCGCGCGCGATCGCTGCGCTTAAGGGTGACTCTGTACCTCAGGCGGTCGTCGACACAGTCGTTTCGAAGGTCAAGGAGGAGCACGGCGAAGATTCCGCAGCCGCAGACGAGGAGACCATTCGCGAACTGCTTAGGCAGCTTAAGCTGAAGGATGTGGTCGAGGGAAAGGCCGGGTTCGGCGGAAAGAATAAAAAAGAGACTGGGGACCACAAGGTGTGCTGTTTATTGTGAATGGATCACCTTTCTGGCACTGTTGAAGCTCGCTGGCGTAGTTCTGGGCGACTCAACCTGTACCTCATTATGGTGCGCTACATACATCCCGTTTGTTGATCTCTGTTCATCCGGACTTGTCCAGATGATGGAGCTCCGGAGGAAGACGGGTACATCGAGCCTTCAAAACCCCAAGAAGAGGTCAGGCAAGACCCTTACCCACTTCCCAAGGACTTTGAATGGAGTGTTCTCGACATAACAGAGTTTCCCCAGGTTCGAATGGACCCATTACATCGTGACATGTTGATTTACTCTTGCTTCAGCTCAAAGAGGTTTATGAGCTTCTGTCAGCTAACTATGTCGAGGATGACCAAGCTGCATTCCGGTTTCGATACACAGCCGAGTTCTTGGAGTGGTACGCCTGATGTTAATCTGTGTTCCTCGACGATGTTAGTGACTGGTCATCTGATCTATAGGGCTTTGAAGCCCCCAGGATGGCAGAGGGAATGGCATATCGGTGTTCGTGTCTCGTCCAACAGGAAATTAGTGGCCTTTATCTCTGGTGTTCCCATACATCTCCGCGTTCGTCAGAAGTGAATTTCCTTCACCCATTCCACGCTTGTCAGTACTGACGTGTCGCCAGAGATATTCGTGCAGTTGAAATCAATTATCTCTGTGTACACAAGAAACTACGATCCAAACGTCTCACGCCTGTACTTATCAAAGAGATCACTCGACGATGCCATCTCAAGGGCATTTTCCAAGCGATCTACACTGCGGGGGTTGTGATCCCTACGCCCATCTCTACATGCAGATACTTTCACCGCACGCTCAACGTGCCGAAGCTTGTCGATGCCAAGTTCACGTATGTGCCTCGCAATATGACCATCGCCCGCATGATTCGGCAGTTCAAGGTGGGGTCGAGTCCCGCACTCTCCCGCGCTGGCCTTAGGGAGATGGAAGAAAGGGACGTTTCGGCGGTTGCGGAATTGTACAGGAGATACATGGAGCGCTTCGATATGATACCGCTACTAGAGGAGGATGACGTGCGGCACCAGTTTCTGAGTGGACGCGGAAACGGTGAAAGAGAAGCCTCAATCGGCCGAAGACGAGGACAGGTCGTGTGGACGTATGTTGTGGAGGTGAGTTCCCACCACGATCCTCGTCTGCCGTTGTTAGCTTACCACAATAGTCTAGAATCCGGAATCACACGCAATCACCGATTTCTTCTCGTTCTACACATTGCCGTCCACGATTGTGTCCAATCCGCGACATGACGTCCTAGAGGCGGCTTACCTCTACTACTACGCGACCGACACTGCCTTTGTAGAAAACGCAGATGAGCTGGGACTGCTGAAGCGCCGATTAACGGAACTCATTGGTGACGCGATTATCTTGGCAGACCAGGCGAAGTTCGACGTCTTCAACGCGCTCACACTGATGGATAATGCATCGTTCTTACAAGAATTAAAGGTAATGTGGCCACACTAAAGCAGTTTTCATTGTGGGCTGACGACTCGCGCACAGTTCGGCTCTGGTGATGGCTTGCTAAACTTTTATCTGTATAACTGGCGCTCGAAGGCGCTTGCTGGCATGAGTGAGACGGAGAGCCGGCCTGCTGGGCGAGGCGTCGGCGTGGTCATGCTCTGACCAAGCACTCCTGTAACTAGATGGGCTGGCCATGGTGAAATTTCTAGGGGCGAATGCAAGCGTGGGCAGTGGGCATTGGGCATCGGGCATTGGGTCGGACAAACAAATATGGTAGCATGTCAACAAGGGGCCCGCTTGTCTAATCTCATCTTTGTTTAATTCGAAGTTTAATGTACCCTTCGAGTAACCAAGCCGGTTCGTACGTTCAGCGTCGAAGATAGTACACTTATTTGCACCTATCAGTTGTGTTAGGTTAGGTCAGACCGATCACGCCCGCGTGGTCACGCCAACACCCATTAAGGCTAAGCGCAGGGTCCGAGCACGTGATCTAGCGCGTCGCTTCCAACGCGCGACCGCGACCTGAGTCGAGTTCAAGCGGTGTCCTTCGTTTGATGAGGCATTGTTCCTAGTCATTCGAGTGTGGCCTTATCGATCATAGAAAATATACGCGCCCTCGGATAATCTCGCAGTTTGAACCATTTCTGAACCCTGATCAGAGTATTTAGGGCCAAAGGTGAGAGATACCTACGCTCAAGAGTGTCAATCCCCTCACACTCCCATTACCCTATGCCTAAACCCAGGACACCCCCCAGTTCCCAACACACCGCAGTCATACTAGCTCTATCTGACACAACACCATTAAAGAGAGACCTTCCTGGTAGCGAAGCCCACACCTCCACACCCGCCAAACGAGCCTCAGAACGTTACCTCGACATGACGTTCGACATATGCAACAAATTCGTTGGGCCTATGCCCGTCAAGGAGTTCTTGGAAGAATTTGTCCCGGATGCTCCCGCTCCTCGTCCAGAGGGCGAATTTTCCTTCCGCAAGCCACGTGTTTCACAGAATGAAACCCAATTCGTAAGCCCCCCCCTCTGTTGACGTACACGCGCTGAGATTCACCCCAGATTGCGGCCATTCGGGATTCTGGATTATGTCCCGACTTAGAATTCAAGGACACCACCTCCCTCCCGAGCAAGATATTTCGTAACAAACCGGACATCTCAGTTATATCATGCCCCCCTCACCGGGACTCTGCAGGCGGGCAGAAATGGGAATTCCACTGGGGAGCGGTCGAATTGTGGATCGAAAACAAACGGAAAGGAGAGGACCCCTTCATACAAATCGAGGAACTTCAGAGAACCCCCAAGGCGTCTTGTCACGTCGATTGGACCAACTCTGCTTACAAGACTTGTGGCCAGCTCATCGATTACGCAACTTCCCATCATCGCTCTCAGTTTCGGGTCTTTTCGTTTTCTGTTGCTGTGATTGAAGACACGTTTCGCCTACTCCGGTGGGATCGCAGCGGGATCATCTACACTGCGCCATCTAATTTGGCAGACGGATATCTTTTTGAATTCCTGTGGAGGTTCAACCACCTTTCCCCAATCGATCGTGGACATGACACCACTGCATCTCCGCCAGATGACGATGAGGCTGAGTTGGCTCTTCCGAAATTGCGGACCTACCCAAAGTTCGAGAATGTGCGGAAGGAACATCTTCACAGGATTCTTGCCTGGGACGATCGCTCTTCAGACGATGGGCCTAGACGTTACATTACACCGAGCGCTAAATGGGCAACGGAAGCACTCATTGGACGCGCCACGTTCGGATTCATTGCCTTCGACGTTGAGAGAGGCGAACTTGTTTATCTGAAAGATTTCTGGCGTGTTGACCATCCGGAAATACAAAAGGAAGGGGATGTGTATCGCGAATTGCACGAAGCTGAAGTCCGGAATATTGCGAAGATGGGTCTTGCAGGTGACGTTCGTTTAACAATCGACGATGGCCCGATTCGCGCCTCCGTGGGTGTCCAACGGACAAGGACACAGGACTTTTTGAATCATTCATGGTGCCCTGGTCGTCCAGTGGTCGAGCCATATGTTCACTATCGACTGGTTCTCGAGACCGTTGGGATGCCTCTGAACCGATTCAAATCGACTCGACAGCTGTGTGAGGTAATTCGAGACGCCGTCGTCGGTAAGGGAGGCTTCCCCCGCGTCGCTCCATGAACTAACTATGCTAATAGCTCACACCGATGCGTACAACAAGACTCAAATCTTACATCGGGATGTCAGCGCAGGAAATATCCTCATCACGGAGAAGGGCACTGGGATTTTGATCGACTGGGACTTGTCGAAGAAAGTCAAAGAAGATGCGGATGCTAAGCCTAGACGACACTCACGGACGGTAATTACTCGCAGAGATATCTCTTGCGCGCTGACTTATTGACGGAATTGGTGCTCAGGGAACATGGCAATTTATATCCATAGCGCGCCTAATAGACCCTTGGTCCCGGCCCCACGCAGTTTCAGATGATCTGGAATCATTTTTCTGGGTCCTTATGTACGAGGTCGTCCGCTATAGGGCTAAGGACCTTCAGGAAGACATGCAAGAAGTATTTGACCAACACTTCGAACCTGATAAGGCCAGCATCGTCAAGGGCGGCTATGGAAAACTGTCGTGTCTCAGGAACTGTATACTCGCCACTCCAATCATCGAAGACCTGGTGCAAACACCTTGCTGCGCAATTATCGAAGAAATGCGGTCGCTTTTCCGCGACCTCTACCTCCATACATTAGCCACCTCGCGCTCCCGGGCGCGCACTGACGATAAGGGGAACCGGGATCCGCTGGTTCTGGGTGCTCGCGAGAAACTCCAATCTTCCGATACATTCCTGGCCATTTTCAAAACGCATCTGGAATATCAGTGGGACGTAGACGGTGATTGTAGCCTGGGTCTTACTGAGTCTCAACCAGACCATTCAGCCAGTAGGAACCGCCGGAAGCGCAAAGCTGACGATAGCGGCGATGAGGAGAACAACTGGCATGTGCGCCGCATAGGTCGGTACCCCCCCAAGTCGTCGAAACGAAGAAGTGCTGTGGACGACCATTCGACCCAGACCAGTAATAGTTCCCCCCATCACAATTCGCCATTCAGCACGTCTTGCGATATGCCTAGCTCAAGCATCATTTCCTCCGGGAGCCTTCGGTCGACGAAAGACGGACCGCCAGCGGAGCCATGATATCCGCGAAGGTTACCTAGGGACCACGCCACAGGCCCGATGTGCTAGCGACATGGGATGGTACTGTACTCTGGGCTGTTTACTCTGCATGGTCTACTTTCCCAGAGCAGATGGGTGCCTTGGCGTGCTGTATCATCTATCAGAGCGTTGGGGACACCCACTAATCTTGTTGTTCTTTTATAGACGCGCCATTCGACAAGTACTACAGCTAGTGTAACACACTATTGGTACATACAGCATACTGTATTCTTCTTTCCAAAATGCACGAGCATGGTGTCGGTAGAGTTGCTATCGAAAACCTCGTCTTGTCACATTTGTTGCACCGGAGGACGAGATGCAACAATTGAGAGAAACGTAGAAGTAGAGCCTGAAGGTGAGTCCACTGCGTATCGTAGCATTGGAATATGTGAAGAGCGGGCATAAGCAGTGTTGGTCATCTTTATGAGGATGGTGGGGAAGCCTAGGCCGTACACTAGGATCACAGCGGCTACCCTCAATTCTGTTCCCTTTTATCCCCTAATCCGTGTGCTCTGTCCAATTCTCAGGGTACGTTTTTGAAATACGTGCATCTGACACTGTTCTTCGAGATTTTCTGGCAGCACGCCCTGTTGGACGTAGTGCAATTTACGGCAAGTACTAGGAGCTGCTGAGGAGCGGCGGTAACGAAAATAAGGACAACCGTAAACCTACGGCTCTGGCGAGCGGCTGATGGCGAAATAAAGGCACTCTCGAAGAACGAACAGTAAATATTGGTCCTTGTACAAACTTAACGAGGGAGCAAAGGACTCGTTAGCTGAGGTGTCGCCTTTCGACGCTCTGGTTCACGTTCCACGAAAACAACAGGTGGAGCAAGGTCGACCTCAAGATTAGTACCAAGGATCAAGATGTCTTTGCCACCGAGTATTTTTTTCCATTACAAGGAGGCCGAATAAAATGGAATTGTGGGCCATCTCGATCATATCTCCTTGTGTGAGGACGGTAAAGTTGGAGAGCGCTTGTAGGAGGCTGAATT
>Ga0307510_10002617_pt1 | contig 20544 bp, 23 predicted proteins | sample 12_EM_MG_FD_207224 | JGI IMG/M metagenome (GOLD analysis project Ga0307510, IMG submission 207224) | Populus trichocarpa ectomycorrhiza microbial communities from riparian zone in the Pacific Northwest, United States - 12_EM | ecosystem: Host-associated > Plants > Roots > Unclassified | place... | reverse complement strand
GAACACGCCAACCCAGTATAATGACCAATAGCAAGTCCAGGTGCATATAAGACGTTTCGCAGTCCACTGACAGATGATGCATGCCACAAGGGGGGCGCTACCCGAAAAAAAAAAGACCGGGGGTCGATTTTTTTCGAAGTGACCTTTGGGCTTGGACTACCTAAGTATGTAAGCGGGCGCCTATCCATATATGGTAGTGGCGTTTCTATATATGGACAGCACAATAAGTTCTCAATCCACTTGATGGCCTCGGCACACTTGCAAGCCCGACATGTTCAACCACCACCATCGCCTTGCCTCCTTGCCACCACATGCCTCTGTCTCATCCTCCTCCTCCTCCTCTTTCTTCACCCCTTGTGGTTTTTGTCCGATTCATCGTCCCCGTCGTCCCTCAAAAACTCCCACCTCGCCTCGCCTCAAACCTGCTGCTGACACCAACGGATCGCCCACCATTGCCGGCCTGCACTACAAGTGCATGCCGCCCCCGACAGCCGTCATTCTGACATCTCGCATGTTGAACGCCACTCCTTGCAAGTCAGGGTCCTTAGTCGGATCCTCGTGTCTTGTCAGACACCGTTACTGTTTTTAGGAATATTGGACTTGTTTTCGTATGTTTCCTTATCATTCTTTTGTCTTAGACCATCGCTCTTGTTTTCAGCTTTCCTACTTCTTATTAGCTGTCAGACATCGAATGTCAAACGCTTTCTCTTCGACCCTGAACTCAACGTCGCGCCTTTCATCCCCATTCACTCACTGCTTCTACATTGATCACTGGACCTTTTCACCCCATGACACCGTGCGGTCTGTCGCAGGTGAGACATCTTCACCTTCCTTTCCCCCCCTCTTTCTCTGCTCTCACCATGTAGTGTACATTGTCTCCTCGACCTGGACTGTCTTGTATGAATGCCCCACTGCCCGGCTTTGCCCAAGCCAGGCAACCGTGGCCCACACATACACACACTTTCCATGACTGCTTGTGTGATTTACGACTCTCGACTGACCCCTCACCTCCGACTTGTCTCGAACTTCCCCAAAACCATACGATCATCCCATCCTTGCCGCTCTCCAGCCCCTTAGCCATCGCGCCATGCGCCGCACTGAAGTGTGCCTGATAGTGGCAGCAAGGATAACAACTCGCATATACTGCCCCTGTCCTACTCCTCGGCGCGTTCTCATCTCAGGAGCGCGGCTCAGGTTTTACTTCCTTCTCCCTTCTTTCTAACTCTTGCACAGGCCTCTGGTCTGCTAACAAGTTCATGCAAATGCGCGTGTTAATCGCGCACGGTCTGCCCTCTAACACACCCCCTCAGACCAAGTGGTACTTGCTCCCATTCCTTGCAAGTGGCTTCCCATGTGGCGGCGTCAGATCGCACTATCGCCCTCGTGTGCGCCTTCAAGTCTGCCAACATGTCAGTACAAGGTCATGCATTGTAGGATGGTGCGGGGAAGCATGCGGCATTGTCACGGATGGGTGTGTGAATGCTGCATTTCGGGCGCATCATGGTGCTGGTGGCATAGCTTGTGAAGCTGGTGGTTGCTGTGGAATGGATGTGGTTGCGGAGTGGACATGACAATGGGTGTGGTAGCGAGTGTGTGAATGAGCGTGAATGAAAGTTGGGTTGTTGAGCATTGCCGGCGATGTGTTCACCCCCTTCATGGGCACCAAAGTTAATGGGGCATTGTCCAAGATGTTGATGTCGTCCACACAAGCTCGCGCCATGTGGGCATGATTGATGTCAGCGGAGGGAATGTGCTTGTCAATGGGCAGCAGAGAGCGTGTTGTCAGCAGCTGGGCAGTGAATATGCCCTAGACCAATGGGGCTGTAGTTGTCTCCGTCGTCGAGCATAGGTGGATCGGATTTGGCAGGGGTGAATGGCTTCGCTGACATACTGCTGCCTGTAGTAGGAGAGTTTCTGCATCGCTCCTGCGCTAAGGAGCCAGAAGACTGCGGTGTGGGGGAGCCAGATGCCTTTCTCCCCCATTACCTGCTGTCCTTGCTGCTGGCATGTCTCCATTCTTTCCCCCATCCGCTTAGCTCTCACCCTTGTTTTTTACATGTGCCTGAACAGATATGGCATAAATTTGGTCCTAATCAACACTTTTAACCCCAAATTTCTTTATATGTAGGGGGTCAATTTTTTTCATACCGCAGTTGGGGGTCGAACTAACTACCCCCCTATCCGGGATTTTCGGGCCGCGCCCCCCTTGGCATTGCCCCATTCATGGGATCGTGGGGAAAGTTGGTTCATCGGGAGTTGCCGAGAAACCGAACATTTTGGCCGAACTCGAACTCGAACTCAGCCAGGTTCTCTCTTTAAGCGGTTTTGCCTGCGATCGCCTCGTCAATCTGTCATAATATGTACCGTTGTCATATTGGCCTCATGGGTCCAACACCCTTCTTTCTTTCACACTTCATCCCCCGGCGATTCCTCTCGCGCGACCTCCGACAAGGACAAACCCTCAATCCAACGTCCCGTTTTCTGACCGACTAGGGAATTGATTATGATGCTCGCCTTGACCTCACCTGTTTAGTTTCCATGCTTCCGGCCGGCGTTGGCACACTAAACCGCCATCCACTTTTCTCATCGGAGACAGGCACCTCAGTCAGTTCCTCTCCCCTTTCCTTTTCATTCTCTTCTTTTCGCCTATTATCGTCCTTCCCGTCCTCAGATACAACCACAACCTCTTCTGAGGATTCCTCTACGGCGGCTCAAGTGTCGCCTCGCCTCGTCTTCGACACCATCTTCTAAGTTCCAAAGGACTTTACCGTTCCAACTCGAGTGGCTTGCCATCATCAATTCGCTCTTTCACACAACTCCTAAGCCCCACCTGCAGTCTTTGCTATCTCGAACGATCCGATAGAATGCCATGAGACCAGACCGTGCATAGACAGGGAGTAATGCCTGACGAGTATCCAAAGGGTCCTTGACGGACAGGTACACCACATCGTTCTCCTTATCCCTTGGACTCCGTCCTCATCGCGCGTCCCCACCTGGTGCGCCACAGATAGCGTGTATGATTCTCAAACCTTTGATGTTTAAGCAAATCCGTATACCCCTTACACGGGTCAGTGTCTGAGAATGAAAAAATCGTGGTGGTAAACAACCTCGACTGCCACACGCATTCGCGCGCCAAGATCCCCGTCAATGCGGTCACGGTTCGTCATTTTCGCTGATGTGTCGTCGGTCTTTTTTTCCCCACCTGATGTCGCTACATATTGGATGCCAGAGAGACGCCGCGTACTTACCGGTTCCACGAGTGGGGAGTTCACGGCTTGGAACTGGTTGACGTTCAACTTTGAAACCATCATACGAGCGCACGATACTGCTATCCGCGCGCTGGCCTCCGACCACACCGGCACCCACATCGCGTCCGCGGACGAATATGGAATCGTTAAATACATAAACAACCTCACAGAATCGCCCCCACATCAAGAAGCCATGCGTAGTCTCGGCTTCTCGCCGAGCAATGCACGCTTGGCCACAGCCAGAGACGACTCTACTGTGCGCGTCTGGACTTTCCCCGAGGGTCGAGAGGAACACGTCCTTCCGGGTCGCGTATCTGACATCAAGTGCTTCGAGTGGCATTTGACGATGAGCCTGTTCGTGTCCGACGGCAAGGACAATCTCCTCAAGTTCTCGGGTCCTGCCCTGGAACCGGGCTCATGATGCTGCATGTACCTCATGTTCCGCCTAGTGACAAATAACAAACACATTGACGCGATACACTCTAGCCATCGGCACAAGAATGCTACACAAGCCCTCGCATGTGCTCTCCATGGGAACTTGCTCAAAAGTGTATCACGCGACCAAACTGCGCGTATTCGATGTTCTCCCTATGAAGGAATGGGCCGTCCTGCGTTGCCATAAGAAAGAAGTCTGCTGTGTGTCCTGTTCTTCCTCCTTATGGTTGTTTGATGAGGAGATGATGCTCATCTAATTTCGTTCCGGACCGCTTTGCGTAGTCTTCCAGGGCAGCATTGAAGATCGCCTCGAATGATGAGGATGACGAGGGTTCACTCATACCGCAAACCGAAGAGATGTGGGCAATGAAAGAGGAACTAGTCTAGGACGGGACTACGAGAGATAGACGTTAGACCCCGGGATGCGGTGGTAAGGCGCTGATTGAAAAGAGGTGGACTCTCAGATTGTTATCGATAACGCCCAAGGAGCTCAGGGTTTCCCACACGGCCGGTCCATAATTGGAAGCATTTCAATTACAGTAGCTCTGGGAAGTTAACATACTTCGGGGGTGCTTGAGTCAAGGTTGAGTCGGCGTGTCTGATGGAGAAAAGTCAAGATATGAGTATCCCAACATGGTTACTCCAAGTTACGTTACTCGAGTATCACACGCCGAATCAGCAGGCCCAACAGCACCTCGTTTCTGACTGGATTGGCTGTCAGCATCAAACTGCCCTTATGATTGGTTGAACGTTGAATTTGAATGAAACCGCATGTATTACTGACACTCAGTACTCAGTACTCAGTCTCTGAACACACACCCGGCTGGGGTACCTGACGCGGAAAAGTGATCGGTGCCATGGAGTGACTGGTAGTGTGGCACGATGATAGAAGGGAAATACTAATCGCGAATCTGGTTTGCGAAGATGAACTGACGCCTCCAAATCCTCTCCAACCGAGCTGACCTCAGATATCGGGTGGAGCACCCACCTAGCCAATGAATCGCAGGGTTTCTCTTCGATGATATCTCACCAGTTTCGACGCACCTCGCACCTCGCAATCGTGCGCCCTTGCGCAGAATAGGCCATCCACGGGACCGCACCTATGTACAGCCCGAGCCAAAGACGATGATGTTTGGGCATGGTGCATGACGTACAGAGCACTTGGATAAAACGAAAATTGACGAGGTATCCGATTCACACATACAAAATCCCACACCAAGCTTGATATGAAAGGGAACGCTCCGAAGCAGTATGTAAGCGAATGTCCAGTAGCAAGGGATGTCTTGAACGACGTCATCCCGAGTGGGTGTCGCGACAGGAACGGGCATGGTGGTATGGGTGGTACACGCGAGAAACGGACTCAGGCCTCACAAGCCATTACAACAAGGATAGTTTGGTGTGTAGTCTATGCAACGACCACACTTCACCCGCTCGTTTCAGACATCCTCCTCACACTCCCCCCTAACCACGCGCCATCTGATGTTTATCCGATTGTTGCGCTTCAGATTCCACACTACTCAACCTCGCGCACAGAGCTGGGGACACGAACAGCGAGTGACGTGACCGAGCATGAGTACTACCTGTGATATTCGTTTCGAGCAGCTCGAGAATGCCAAATATATACCGTGATGCGGACATCTTCTAAGACATGAGGTGGCGGCTGCAGAAATGGCACGCTGGGTGTGCTGTCAAGTAGCAGTACACCAAGTTCCTGTGAGCACCACGACGCCTGCCTGACGCATCGGTGGTAGCACCTGTACCCCTGATACGGGTATTTGTCATTATCCTGATCCTGGTGTGGTGTTGGGAACCAAGCGTGAATGAAGAGGAGTTCATATGCTAATGGTCAGTACGGAGAGGGAATGGTAACACCATGAGGGAGAACGCGTTGAGGAACGCAGACGATCATGAGAGCTAATGGACGCCCCTGGTATGAATGAGAACACCGCCGTACGTTGTGTGGGCGCAAGTGTCACCTTGGTCAACATCGTGCTACAACGAGTGAGAGCTGAGTCAGGAGACGAGCGGAATCACCTTGTCCGATGTCACCTGAACAACCTCCTGCCCTCACACAGCCCCCAGTCGCCAGGACACCCTCTGTAACCCTCCGCGGGGCCGCCTACGAAGGTCCTTTAGAGAATATGCACGTTGCACACAGTAACAATGAATGTGCGATTTGGACAGGGAGTACTCTGGGTACCGCAAGTGTGCGAGAAATGTATGTGTCGCCTGTTGTGACAAAAGCGAAAGCGTGTGCGGGGCGGAGGAAAGAAAAGGACGCATTATATGACAAGTGTCGAAAAACCGAACAGGCACAATCCCATCTTGTGCTAAGCATCCACGGAAGTATGCCCTGCTCAGATGATATGAACAACACAGAAATAATGTGGAACAAAGGCAAAGTGCCAAGAGGGTGGCGAGCACAACGTCGGCGTGTAGGCCCCGTCAGTCACAGCACTGGAGGGCAGCAGATTATTGGAATAGCAGACATCTAAAAACATGCGTCGCGTGGGGGGCGTATGCAAGGGAAGGGGATACGATGTGCGAGGAATTGGTGAATTTGGGCTAGACAGCGTTGGGCTGAATTCCAGTCAAAAATCGAGGAGACAACGAAAGTTTTCGTCGGTGAACTGGGCACTGCTACGGCGCAGCACGGACCGAAACCCGAACAAAAATATCCTTTTTCCTCCGCAATCCGCGCTACTCTTTTTATTTATTTATTTATGAACTGAGATTTTATTGTCTACAGTCGTTGTAAACGGATCTGCGCTACTCGACTTGACCACCCCATCATTTTTTGTTGGCATACGAGAGCACGTGCAGGCTCTGTCACTCTGATGTGTCAAGAATGGTTGTATCATTTAGGGGTGAGCACCGTCCCGTTTACGGTGTACGGTTGTATACCTCAGGCCGTCATACGGTCATGGTATGCCCGTATCCGTATCCATATGATGGTTCTGACAGGCCTTGACAGTATGGTATGGGGGTGTATACGGCTGTAAACGGGATCATATGGTTCCAACTTAGATAAATTGTAAATTTCTATGACAAAATCTATCCTAAAGCTATTACATTACCCTTGCGCACCCGACAAAGGTGATGCTTCAGGACCATAAGTGTGTGGATGGTCTCTGGTTGGAGACTGGCATGCCGGATTGATATGGTGTCCCTGCTGCTGGAAAATATGCGTTTGACAGCAACAGCAGAGCCTATTAAAGTGTAAACAGAAGAATGACAAAAGGATAAAGTGCTACAAACCTGGAATACAAAGAATATCACAAGCAAGACGGTACAGGTTAGGCCAATCCTCGCGTTGGCTCCTCCACCATCTAAATGGGTCACATTTCTTGAAATCTTTGCGCTTGATCTTGAAATATTCCTCTAACTTGTCAATGGCATTGGGGCTGATTGTCTCGTAGCGTGCTGTGAAGTCTGAGGTGTTGGAAATTGTTGCATGAACATTACCAACATCCTTGGAAGATGCAGGTGACGCAGTGTAGTGTTTGTTGTAAAATTCGTGAAGGAGTGACTTGGACTTCTCAAGATCTGCAAGAAGTATTGGGTCATTGGCGAAGTTGAGCTTCAAGCCCTCATACCCAGTGGGAAATGTGTCTCACAAGGTCAAATGATATCAAATCATGTATAATATTTTACCTGGTTTGATATGATTATAGAAATGAGAGTTTCCTTCTATAAAAATCAAATCATATAGAACCAGTACAAATCAGGTCAAACATTTGACCTGATTTGATGAAATTTCAAATCATGCAAAATGCACACACTGAATATTAGACCAAATTCAATCACATTCTATTGGAAACTAATAATACATTTGATAGTATTGTAGCAAATCCCATCAAATCAAAGATTTTGCAGAAGGCAATCCTCACACAAAGGTGACACTGTGCCCACTGTCCCACTTCCACACCCGAAGCCATATCCATAGTCTTTGACCTCAAAACCATTGGCACTAGAACTTGGCAGTACTTGTAGTGGAGGTTGATGGACCAGGTATGGGCCTGGACCTGTTTGTATGGAGGGAGACCCAGAGAGAGTCGTCAAGATATGTAAATAAAATGACTGAGTGAGAGCAACTCACAAATTGGCAACCACAGATGGTACAACTTGTCAGGACATAGAAAGAAAATGACTGAGAGAGGGGTACTCATGAACTGGATACCCCGGAGGGAGAGACTTGTAAGGATGTGGAAAGAAAGCGACCAAGCAAGAGTCACTCATGAACTCAGGACCACAGATGGAGGGACTTGCCAGGACATAGAAAGGAAGCAACCAAGCCAATATCCCAGAAGACGAGACATGTCAGGGCACAAATAGAAAGCAACCAAGCCAGGGCTACTCACCAATTGGACGATTATATGCTACCAGATTTCCTGAGAGAAGTGGAAAGATCATTAGAACAGAAGGTGCACAATAATAAAACATAGGACTTACAAATATGGCATATACTATGTGCTACACTGTAATGCAGAATGGTGCCTGTGTGCTGAGTTCGGGAAAGTTCCCAGGTGCAAAGAGAGAGAGAGAGAGGGAGAGAGGCCATGTTCTCAAGTGCCTGAGAACACACAAGTGGGAACTGGGAGAAGCATAGATGCCGGTGTGTTGGCATCGAGCGTTGGTGATGGCGGAAGACGATGGTAATGATGAGCGATGAGGGTGAGGATGAGTGATGAAGGCGGGAATGGACAAGGGTGAGGGCGAGCGAGGGTGAGGGTGAGAAGACAGAGACAAGACAAGATGAGGAGAACAGAAAAGGGATGGTTGTGGCGCAGCAGGCTTGCGAGTCATTACATGGTCAGGAATCACACACGGAAATAAGGGGGAATGAGGCTGCGGTTGCCTTCTGTATTCTCTCTCATCTGATCTGATCCAAGGGCAAGGTATTTGTACTACAGCGGCTACTCTATGCATGAAGTAAGTAAGAAGAAAAAAAAGATAAAATGAATGTTTGAGCTGGTGACAGGCTGCGTGGCGTCATATGGAAGCAGGAAGCGATGTCGAAAATTTATGAGTTGTTGCGAAGGGTGCAACATCGAGATAAGGTGGCGGGAGCGAGGAATGGTACGGTGGTACTTGACGCTGACCTCTAAGTCTAATGGAGAAAGTGGAAAATGAAGAGAAAGTGAACTAAAATAAAAGAAGGAATGCACGCAACGAAACCCAATTCCTTCTACTCTGAGTCCTTCCTTATCGGTCCAGACCTTGGGACAGTTGGCAAGGGCAGCGCGCTGCGCATGCAACGAGGGGCGGTGTCATCTTTGGGTTTGTCGTTGGCTGGTCCGATCTGGGTGATTCGAGTCTCTTCAGCTGAAGAGGCTTGGTGAGTGGCGAGCGGAAGGTCTTGACTATATGTGGCCTGGGTCCGATCTGCTGACCACAAAGGCGGGAGGTGGGGAAAACGGAAGGAACAAGGGGACAAGGAGGAGGGGAAGTGCATGAGAAACTCGAAAGGTTGACTTTGCATTGCTTGTGTCACATCGTTGGGCTCGGGCAACTCGGGAGCCATCACGTGGTTGGAAATGACTGATTCCAAGGCCACAGCATATGCACGCTTTACAACACCATAGTTTTAAAGGCTGCAATGAGTAGAGATGTTGATCCAAGGGAAGGTAGATGGAAAGAGGAACTTGAGAGGAAAGAGGCAAGAGGGATGACAGCAAGGATGGATAGTGATTCCAAGACTGGGTGAGAATGACAATGATGAATCTACTGCACAAGCCTGAGCCTAAAAAAGTAAATGTCAATTGAGAAAGGGGGAATAATGTTACCAGCAAGTCAGCAACAAGAATGAGAGGTAGGGTTTGGTAGATAAGAAGGAGGGTGGTAGCCAGTTTCATGTTGCAGTGACAACAACATTGATGACGTTAGTGACGGTGATGGTGGTTGTTTTGAGAAGGGGAGGGAAAAGGGGAGGGCAAGAGAGACGGCGCCTTGAGGTGCGAATTTACAAATGTGTCATCGACAAAGTTGTCCCATGCACGGAGTGCAAGGTGGCCATACAACATATCTGACCAAACCAGATTGCGTTGTGCCACAGAGAACGTGTGGACTATGTGCCAGAAATGGGGTCAGACTTCATCAATAAGGCCGGGATTCGATGTGCTTCAATTTCATTCAGAAATGGTCAAATCAGATCAATTAATTGGGAAAATGTTTGATTTTATTTAATCTCATTCGATATCATTTGACCTTGTGATATGCATTTCTTGCTGGGCCTCATAGGTGATCCTTGGGTCAAAAACTGCTAGGATATGAGCCAAGGCATGATCAAAAAGGACACAGACATATGTGCAGCCCAGATATAAAATGGGGATTGATCAAAGCGATAATAGTACTTGCTCAGCTTGAAATGAGCAGCTAGAAGCCCATTCCAGATGCACAGATTGATACCACTTGGTAAATTGTGAAGCAACTTGCAAAGGTGTTCCTGAAGACCATGAAAGATCACATGCATATGTGATAACATGGGCTGGCAGACTGCGGACATCTGAGTTGTTGCATCATAGAACTTCTCAAGCCAACCAGCTACAAGCCTAATTGAGGACCACTTGTCTTCTGAGAGTTCGAGATCATGGAGGTCCCGATTTGCATGAAGGGTAACGAAATTATTGATCTCAGCCTTGTATTGCAAAGCACAACCTATGGTAAATAAGTTTAACAAGACCACACCCCACAAAAAAGACTTACACATCATTTGGTGGGTGGAAGACCAACGTATCAGAACGTCCAGGATGAGCATGAGTGCAGGTGGGTAGCTTGGAGCATCTGGGGTTTTCTTGTGAAGCTTATCAGATACCAGGTTGAGCCAGCATGCCTTGCGCTGAGGACTTGAGCAAACTGCACGGACAATTTTTCAAAGCTAGAGAAGCTATGAGCCAAGGATTAAAGTGATAGCAGAATTAGGAAGCACTTTCCTTATCAACTGCTGGCAGAATGAATTCTGGGTTGACAGAGGCCTCTGGATCCTCACATTCAAGGTCGATGCCATCCTCACTGTTACGATCCTGGGCCCTACCACCAATTTTCCACTATTTTCCACCATTTATTTCTGCACTCTCGGTCACTCGTTCTCCACTCGTTCCCTTACGCGCCGCTCGGACCGCCACCGAATCACCTGACAAGTCACCTGATGGATCACCTGACCATTCCGCAGTCAGATATCACATGCCATCACTCCGCAGTCTGCAGCACTCCACAGCATCACCATTTAACCCGTTATGGATTGCCAGCTCATTGCCACATCATGATAAGACCGCCAGCTCATGATGAACCTTACTATACGTGACAGTATTATTCTGTGACTCCTGTGACCCGTTACTTCTCATTTGTATATAAGCACTTGTACTTTTAGCAGTTAGGCCTTAAGCCTAACTTGGTTTTCAATCCAAGACTTGTAGCTTCCACCCAGGACTCTCAGAGTCAAACAGCCCGAACCCTTAGTCACTTCAATCCCCTCTTGAAGCTCTCCCCTTTCATCATCAATCAGAACACTCAGAAGTTGCCCTTATCATCAGGGACTTACTTGTTATACTGCGTAGCCAACCGGTACCATGCTACTCACATGATCATTGCCTCAGGAGGACAACCCACTGAGCAATCCCAGTTGTTGCCAAACCAACCCACGCACGTCGCGTCTTTAAGGCCCTTGGACCTTAACACTCACCCTTCTGGGTTGCTGCATCGTTGTCTGCTTCTTCGCTGAGTGATGTGCTGACAGAATCCTGGTAATTGATACCTGGAGCATCAGGTCTCATATTGGTACCATGTTTTTTCACACCAATAGCCTCAAGGACCTTGGAAATATGTTAGTGTGGGGCACAGTATAGCATTCAGACACCATTTTTCCATCTTATCGCTATCTCTCTATGCTCACCACCTGACTAATTACCTAAACTATCACCTGACTCATGCACCTGACTTGGTGCCACATAACTGGGGAGCATGTGACCACTCCCATGACCCTGTGACTGATTACCTGATCCTGACCCTAGACTTCTCATGTGACCAGGCATGTGACCTGTCACATGATACCATGTGACTTATCGTGCACCTGACCAGTCAGGTGCCAGATCCAGTGACCGTTCCCTGACATGTGACTTGGCTTACCATACTGGGCTTAACTGACTGTATACTATACTGGCAGCCTGTGTAGCCATGCTGACTCTGACTGATTCCTGTGCACAGCCTTGACGACTCCTTCTGACTGAGTACTGTACGACTCTTACTGACTCCCTCGGCTGCTTACTGTATGAATGACTGATTGCTTACTGTACGATGACTAGGTCATACAACGACTCATACTAACTAGTACCAGGTAGTATATAAGACCTGTACTTATGGACAGTCAAGCCTTAAGCTTGACTTGAGTCTTGCAATCCTATCATCGTCCCCAAACTCCTTTGCCTGCATCTTCTCTCTCAACTTGTGAACCTTCTATCTTTGTGTCTCTACCTCCATCAAGGGTAGAGGACAACTCATAGAACTCGTGTTACAAGACAGACACCCAGGTCTGTACACTAAGGGCATTAGCCCAAGTACTTGTGTACCGACATGTGCACACGCCGCTCATACCATACTTGTGCACAACCAGAAGACATATGACTCACCACACCCAACTGACTCAAGGACTGGTAGCTTGGGGCACTGGCCCGACTACTGCAGGAGGCCCTATCACCTCACCAGGACATGCACAGAAGCCAGACAGTGCTAGAGCGCACAAAGGTGTTGTGCACCTACAAGCACAACCCGTGGCTGACTAGGAGCCACCACACACAGGAATCAAATGGTTGTTCCACACCTTGAGCACTGCAAGATGGATCGTATGTGGCATGCACCAAAGTTGTTCCCAGTCCACATCAATGGTGATCTCCATCTTTTCTGTGCATGAAACAATTCCTTGGACAAAGGTGTCCATGTTTGATGCATTGTCTCCCATAAACACAATCGTCTGCCAGGAGTTAGGGAGACTGTCTCTGTCAAAAATGAAAGGAACTTACCTTCTCTTGGATACCAAATGTGCCAAGGGTGTCCCAAACAGCATCCACGATATTTTCTCCAGTGTGATGCCCAAGCAACTCACGAAAATCAATAAGGTTTTCCTCTGTTGGAAGTTAGGGGAACAGAATAATGAGAACAACATGTAGCAACTTACCAAGTCCACCTGTAACAGGGTGTACATAGTGCGCAACAATAGCAAGGAAGCCATAATTGTTGCTTGATGTCCAGCCATCAAGTGAGATGGCCACCTTACTATTTATTTTCTAGTTGTGAGTTAGTATGTTGATGCATTGTTAATATGTTAACATACCACAAATACTTCCACCATTTCTTGAATGCCTTCAGCACCCATCTTCATGACATGGCACCTGACTGTAAAGTGACTGGGGATCTTGAGTGATGATAGGGATCGGTGGACATGGTTGAGGAGTTCGACTAGCTGGGTTTCTCGACCTCTTCAAATGGTTGATCCGACGCGATGATCCACTTGGTCAACAGTACTTCGAACTTTCCCTGGTCCCAGGGTTCCTAAACGATGATGAAAAGAAAATGACCACATAAGAAAAACACCACTTACTCTAGCTTTCTCCTGTTGTCGCAGGAATGTGTTCTGGAGTGACATTTGATGGACATCCTGGCATTGCATAATCTCAGCAAGTTTGTCAGATGAGAGCTTGATCTTGCCTGATGCGATTTTCTTCTCCTCTGGTGAGAGCGGTGCATGTGGGGTGTGATCCTTGAGGTAGCAAAAGAACTTGAACATGTTGGGCGCACATGATCTGAGATTTCCAATGAGGCCTGAAAGATAATCCCGATTCATGTAAGGACAATTTAGTGACATGGAGCATAGGCCATACCATTGAGATTACCCCTCATCTTCTTGTAACCCTTAGGGTCTTCCTCCCACCGTGATAGGACTGGTAAAATCTATCACCATCCTCCACTTTAATGCCTTGCAGAGCACTCTGGAGAACCTTGTAAAAGAGATAGATCGGGTTTGATACCTGCAGTGGATTATGTTAGTTGTAGAAATGAAAAACAAATCTGATCAAACTGACCGGTTTGGTGTCCTTTGAGCTTCCATCCAAGACAAAGCTGCTTGAAGGGGTAATGGAGGGCATTGTTGCTTGAGAGGGTTGAGGGTCATCACTGCCGCTGGCCCTCTTTCCAGATTGCTTTCGCTGCCTAGACTGGGCTCACCTTACATTCTCTGGCACAGTCTTTGAGGAAAGCACATCAGCAAGCTAAATCCAGATTGAGATCAGTGAAGATCTGAATGTTATTGATAGTCTAGCACTTACTTCTCCCTTCAAAATATCATCCTCTGACACATCAGTTACCTTGGAAGTACTGTCCCCTGTGTCCATTTCATAATCGTTGTCTTCAGGATCAAGGTCTGACAAGCCATCTGCAACTTTGATATGCTTGGCGTTCCTCTTCCAGTGCAGCTTTGGATGGCGCTGCTTCTTATCAAGTTTACCCCATTCATCAAGGCACTCTGCAGCAAGGATATCTTGTAACCCTGAGCCCCTGTTTCACTGAGGTCTACCATGAGGAGCTGGAAAGCAAGCTATTAATGGTTGTATGAAAGGCAGTATGCTGATACGTACTCTCATTGATGACAGTCTCTCCATCCACAGGTGGAAGAGAGATAGGGTTTTTGTCACTGGGGGAATGAAAGAATGCTATATCCTTGGCATCTCTGAGTTCCCCATTCTTGTCAAGTGTGCACTGATCAGAGTTGTTTTGGGGGGGCATATCAAGGGGCACTCAAGTGTGACGATGACAATGTTACCACAATCCAATAGGTCTCAATGGGATGCACAAGTGGAGGCTAGGTTCATCGCTAGTTGGTCACTCAAGAGGAAAAGCACACAAATGAGAAGAGGGGGGCAATGGGCTGCTTTGACAAGGCCAAGCATGGTGATATTTATAGGCAAGAAGTCCGCAACCATATGAGCAACAAGTACTCTATGCACAAGGTGAGTTAGAGGGGGGGGAAGCAAGATACAAACTGGAAGATTGTGAAGATCATATAGCCGGCAACAGACCCACACACAGTTGTAGGCAAGGGGCAATGACAGCAGCATCCGAACTTTTTTTTTTTACTGAATACCTGTCATGTGCACGCTGCCTTGGGCACATGGATGGCAAGGGTGAGGGCTGGTGCAGCAATGCCCGTTGGTGAAGCTAGAGTCGAAATAGGAAGGGGGGAAATGGAGAGTATATTGTCTAGAGCAAAAGGAGATAGAAAAATGCACCAAGAATAACCCAAGTGAACCTATATCCAATAAAGTCCCTCCTCAACAGCAACAAGGCCTAGACATAGGAATGACTTGCAAGGAGTTGTTAACAATGCATGTGCCATGTGGAGTAGCAGTCTTTTCAAGGAGACATGTGCTCTGGACCTCAGCTGACAATCTTGAGCAATCTTGAGTGATCTGCAAATCTTCGGCCTTGAGGATTGAGGAACAACAAGCCTGATGAGGGGAAAGCTTTGTTCTGGTAGAGGAAAAGTGCCAATCATGTAGCAATGGGGGTGGAAGATGAGGAGACAGTGGCAAGGCTAGCAAGACGAGGGTGCATGGGTGAGTGCATGACAAAGACAGCCGCAGTGTGGCATGCAGCACAACAATACATGTGGACGTAACACATGATTTGATTATCTTGTCTTATCTGGACCACCGGTGTGACACTTCCAGACCTGTCATATGACTGTATACTGCTGTATACGGCTGTATTTTGATGGCCTGATATGGGGGGTAACCGTCCCATGACTGTCCCATCAAGTAATCCCTTGATCGCTAGACGGTACAGTCACAGGCCCATATCACAAGTGCCTGTATAACCGTACATACGGTCATGGTGCTCAGCCCTAGTATTGTTCAAGCTTCAAGGCTGAAAGCTCAGCGCTTTGGATTGCACATGAATGAACTCAATGACATTCCCTCAGGAATTACCAATATTTTATATGGTGCTCATGTTCACAGCTCCCGTGTAACAGTCAGGGGAAAAAATGAAGAATGACAGGAAATGTTTTGTCAGAAGTTACTGGCTACATGCTGGGCCGAACCCCAAACCCCGAAACCCAAAATAATTTTAGTTTTTGTGTGATCTGTGCTACTGGACTTTATGATCACTTCATCAATTTTGTTGGCCTGCAAGAGCATGTGCAGGCGCTCTAGACAGGTCAGGAATTGCTGTATTGTTCAAGGCTGAAACATCAGTGCCTTGGATTGCCCAGGAAGCCAACGACCTCCCTTCAGGAATTGCCAATGTGTTGTGCTCATGTGACTTATGTTCACCATGCCTTCCATGATCCATATGTCACAATTCATTTCCAGTGTTTGTAAGTTAGGGCATGTGAGATCTGTGTCAAGCTTCTGCCATTGATTGTATATTTTCCAATCAACTTCTGCTTGAGTACAATCATCCTGATCTGCTGTGGTCACCTGTGCATTTTTCCAGTTGTGTCCTTCTTCAGTTTCTGGTGCAGCTAGGGCTGAGCACTGTGTCCATATATACGGGTATACAGGCCGCCATAAATACAGGATGGGCCTGTCCCATCTGGCCTTGAGCAGACAGCTTGACGGGATGGTTGACAGGCCGGTCACCCCCTGTATCAGACTGTCAAGTGATGGCCATAATGGCCCATATTATGGCTGTACAGTGCCAGACAGCAAAAGTCGACAAGTTTCCTAGCACTGGAACCAGAACTTTTTCAGAAAAATAGAGTTCAGAATTGTGATCAGGGGTGCTGAAAACATCCAAAAACACCCTTTACGGGCTTTCCCATGTATTTTTTGGGGTGGCCAACTATTGGGGTCAGGGTTTCAACATAATATCTAGTTTATAATGGCATCATCGCTTCTGGACTGACCCTCTGGTGCGATTTCTGCATATGGATGGCCCACTTGGCCACCTTCCTGGTCGAACTTGGTAAGCAGTCATATTTTGCCACATCAAGATGGTCTTTGGGTATATCTCTGTACTGTTGCTTAGTACTGTATCCAGTAGTTAGCCAATTTATGGGAATAAATTAAATCAATGGGATTCAACTTGCAGTGGAATTTTGGGAGACAGTGTAGCTATTTGTGATCAGGGTTATATTTATTTAAACTTTTCTTTCAATATTTTCGAAATAATAAAACTCTTAGAATCAGTTGAAGGCACTTCATTTCTCATGTGTTATCCATTTAACTTATCAGTTATCATTGTTTTTTGATATTTTTGCGCCCATTGTCATGTCACGTGGGAGCACCAGACTCATTATCACATGGTTTGCCATGCCCTTATCAGATAGTTTTCACCCTTTTCAACATTGGCATTGGATTCACAAGGGCAAATGGTGTCGATTCAGATACTTTTCAATTGATTAACCCTAACTTTAGGGTTGGCCAACTATCAAATTTTGCAAAAAGTAAAGTAGTGTTTATTTTGTGTTTTGAACAAAAATACATCATTACTGTGTTTTGCATGTGACTTGGCAAACCTGAAATTTGCATATAATTTTAAGGGCAGAAATTCAAAACACTATATCTCATCCATTTCTCAATGGATTGCTCTGAAACTTGGTATATAGAATCGCATTCACTAGGTCTAGTTGCAGCCCAAGTTTGGGAGCCTAAGTTTCAGTTTTGGGAATTTCGATTTTTGGGGTGGTGATCCAAGCATGACCGGAAACTCAAATGGCTATATCTCATCCATTTCTCAACGGTTTGCCTTGAAACTTACTATATAGAATCGCATATACTATGTCTAGATGGAACCCAAGTTTGGGAGCTTAATATTCAGTTTTGGTAGTTTTATTTTTGGGTTGGTGACCCAAGTATGAGTCTGTATGACCAGAAACTCAAACAGCCATATCTCATCCAGTTTTCAATGGTTTGCCTTGAAACTTGGTAGATAGAACCGCATATACTATGTCTAGTTGCAACCCAAGTTTGGGAGCCCAATGTTTAGTTTTGGCATTTTTATTTTCGGGGTAGTGAGTCTGGTGACCCAAGCATGACCTGAGCATCGAATTGTGCCTGCAGCTGAAGAAGCACTAGATACATTTTTTAACTGCTACAAATGTGTTGTATGAAGGGTCTATGAGGTGCAGGAACTGTTTCTGACACCCCCTGGCAGTTGCAAGTCATGCTGACATCTGAACAACTTGAACAGCCAAAACATGCAATAATCATGCAAACGCAGATGAAAGGAAAGGGGATCTATGATTATCTGCTTGACAGAAGCCAGGCAGGAAGTGTTAAATACAAGTATACTACGTGTGGGGCAAGAGAAAAAGAAAGGGGAACCGAAAACTTACTGTTGGACCCTCCTGGGTCAACATGTGGCTGTAGTTGCTTTTAGCGGTGGTGTCAGCATTGGTATTGTCATTGGGAGTCTCAGGAAGCTTGCTGTTGCTGATGGCGATGTTGACAGCTTGAGGGGTGCAAGGGGGGAATGTCATTGTTGTTATTGGTGTTGTTGCTAGTGTTGGTGATGGTGTTGGTGTCGACTTGGTGATGAGGTCGAAGTTGATGATGCTGCTGCTGTTGTCGTGTTGGTTGGTGTTGTTGTTGTTGTTGTCATTGTTGTTGTTGTTGTTGTTGTTGTTGTTGTTGTTGTTGTTGTTGTTGTTGTTGTTGTTGTTGTTGTTGTTGTTGTTGTCATCAGGGATATCGGGGTTGTTGTTGTGGCAGCTGCAGCAGGTGTCAATGTTGGTGTTGATGTTGGGAGTATTGTGGCTGCTGTTACAATCCACCCTATTTTTCACCTTCCTCGTACACCTCAGTATCCACCCCAAAGCCCCCAACCAAACCACTACCAGTCCTACCACCATTGCCACCCAGTAACCCACCTAAAGATGCTACTATGCACCCGCCTACACCAGTCCAACCACCAGTCGAGCCCCTCATCCCCATCCCATGGAACATCCATCATCGGGAATACTCCTCAATGGAGATGTACCAAGAGCCACCCCCAGTAGAGAACCCACTGGAAGATCTAGATAGTCCCATGGAGGACACACCGCCTTTAGAGCCAGAACCAGTCACACACTATGAACCTGATGTACCCGGAGGCCAGACACATACCTTATCCCCAGAAGAGTCCCCTATCGAACCCTGGCAAGCATACCTCACCCAGCCCAGCAGTCCTATATCCTGCAAACACTCCCTGTCACCCACAAGTCCCTCATCTGTGCCTATATGCCAATGTACCAGTAGAGAAGGCAGCTATCAGTCAATCACACCTGCTGCCTTGTCGCTTATAGCCAGCACCTCGCCCCAGAATCAGGGCCACCAGTTGACCTCTTCAGAAGAGTCCGCAGACAATCCCTCATCCACGCACAGCTCTGCAGAAGACGTGGATAGCAACATGGCCCTTAATTGGGTTACCATCAAGTCTGACTACCATAAAGGGTAGCTGCTTACTTCAGATGCCCATTAGACCATAATGGATGCGCGGCAACCAGATTGCCTCGGATCAATCTCAAATCTCGTCATCATGATCACATCATGACGATGCTTCCCTTCTCAGAATGACCCGTCATTACTAGTACCTGGTTAAGGATAGATAAGGCAATCCCCTGACATATAATTTCACTCTCGCTTCATCCCCTTGTAACGCTTATCCAGACCGCAGCACTTGGCCGCGGATATCATGACGATACAGATAGCTCTGTCACTACTAGTAGTACCTCTCCTAGTAGTCTTGGTCCGTGCGCAGACATGCCTGTATATAAGCGCTCAGTATTTCGACAGTCAAGCCTTAAGCTTGACTTGGTTTCCAATACAACCATTGTCAATACCTTCATAGCAACTCTACTTGTTTGATAACTTGCCACCAGAAGAACTCTTAGTACAAGTCGTACTATCAAGGCTTGTTGCAGCCTTAACAGCTGCTGCCAAAAGTGCAGGGGTTGCATGCGCCATGCTTGTTTCTGGCGTTCTGGAACCTGTTGCTGTTGTTGTTGTTGCCTGCACATGCAAGTTTGTCAAAGTCAGTATAAAAGGGAGGATGTACGTTGGCGCCAGCATCTTTATTCTGTTCCTCTCCCATCATCGTCGTTGCAGATAACAGTGGACCCTTCAGCGGCTTCAGCATTGTGTCACTCTGTGGGTGCATTAGGGCTTGTGGTCGCTTGTGGCTGTTCCCTTGCCCCTAAGATTGATGAGATATTGTCGTCATTGCTGGGTAGTGCTGAGTTGGTGTGCGCAAGTTTGGAGGCAAAGAATCAAGAGCGAGCGGGAGTGTGGGATGTGGTGGTGGGTATGTACTCGCCGGTGTGTAATCGCACAGGAAGGCGGCAGTCATGGTGAGGGCGGCGATGCTGGGTGGAGGAGGAGTTGTTGTCTGAGTCGAAGGCTTTGGAGTGGGGGATGACATTGGAGGCAGTGAGGACAGTCTTGTTGCAATCGCGGTTGAAGGTGTGGTGGGTGTCAGCGGTGCAGGACACCTTGCTAGTGGTGGCAGTGGTATTGGCAGCGACATTGTGTATCGAGCCATCCCCAGTATTGAAGGTATTCCCACCCGGATTGTATACGGGCTTGCCATCGTCGCTGATGCCAAGTTCAAGGTTGCATGGGTATTTGTTACAGTTGCTGCTGTGGTCACTGTTGCCAATGTCATTGCTGTTTGTCGCATGCTGTCTTGCTTGTGGTGTCATTTTTGAGGTTTCTGGGACTGTTCTGTGGGGCTTGTGCTTGCGGCTTTGTTATCAGGTTCGTACCACCTAGTATTGCCGCAACTCGGTTAACCACAAGTTGGCTTACTAAGCCACGGTTTTTCCCAGACGCGGCTTGACCGACCGCCGCTTTTCACTCTGAAACCGCAACTCGACTCGACTTGCGGCTCACGA
>Ga0307510_10002616_pt1 | contig 20545 bp, 22 predicted proteins | sample 12_EM_MG_FD_207224 | JGI IMG/M metagenome (GOLD analysis project Ga0307510, IMG submission 207224) | Populus trichocarpa ectomycorrhiza microbial communities from riparian zone in the Pacific Northwest, United States - 12_EM | ecosystem: Host-associated > Plants > Roots > Unclassified | place... | reverse complement strand
TATGCACATCAGCCAGAACCCCTGGGTCTTTGAGATTGACCAAGGCGGTATCCACAAGAAGACATGAAATGTGAGTGGGGTGGAATATATTGAGGTCAGTGTCTTTGACTCCTTGGTGATTAAAGTTAGGGGAGGGATAGGCTTTCACTTAAAGCAGGGTGGCATACTTGGCTTCACCCTTGCCTCAAGTCCTGACCAAGTGAGTTTCTTCTTCAGTGGTACAAAAACAGATGTATTTGGCTATTTCAGGTTGATCTTGCTCATTAGAGAAGACAAGAGGATAGTGCCCAGGATTTCCAGCATCAAAGAGGGCCCATCCCTCTCCAGGATGTGTGGGATCCTCAAGTTCCACACTTAAAAGTGGTTCAGTGGGAATGGGGGATAAGTTTGGGGTAGTGGAGAGGGAAATGGTAGGATTGTAATGAGTGGTGAGCTGTACTGGTTCGTTGCTCTGAACACTTTCATCTCTCATAAAAGGTTCAATTTCTGCTAGGATTTGAGGAACAAAGAATAAGTGTTGAACTGCAGCAAAGTCATGGAAGGTAGTGAGGAATGACTTGTCATTGATACCCTTGTTGCCAAGGATGTTAATAGCTGGCATCAAGCCCTCTGTCCAAGCCTCCAGAGCGCTTTCTAGCCTTCTTTGGACCCCCATTGCATTCAGTAGAGCTTGACAGTTCTTCCTGACATTGCTTATGTCCTCTTGGGTTGGCATCCCGATCCCGAAGATCATCTTGGGACTCTCTTGGTACTCCAAAGGGGGGGACTGGGAATGACTGTAGAAGAATGATGGGAGAGGGGACTGTGTATGGCGGAGGACAACTGGGGTTAGTGGATGGGATGAAGGGTTCGGGGTAACTGGTATGGATGAAAGGGGAGGGTTGGGGGACTGATCGTCTAATGGGAGTGGGGATGTGGTCACATTCACTATGGCATCCGCCAGGACAAGTAGTCTCTGGGAGGGGAATGTAGAAAGCTCCATAACACAAGGGGGTACTGGGAGCATTGGTAGCAGTATTAGAAGAGGTGGCATCAAGGACTGAGAAGCTGGGTTGGGGGAGGTAACTAGTGGTGTGGGTAATTTGCCCAGGGTAATGATCAGAGGTGTCCTTGCAGGTGACAATATATCCATCCCCATGTTGCTCTCCTCAAGTCCAGCTATGGCGAGTGGCGTGTCCTGGGGTGACGATCATCGAGAAAAGGGATATGTTGCCATTCCAGTCAATGCATTCACAGGTATAGATGGTGTATTGTTCTCATTGGTAGACATAGCTTTGATAGTGAGGGATGGTGAGGTTACTGGACATGAAAGGGATGGGGTTGAGTCATTAAAGTGGAGGGTTCTTATACTCCTTGATTGGTTTTGAAAGTCAGCCAGTAACTCTGGTGCGTGGAGATCCTTAGAGTTAGTCCATGAGTCATAAGCTGGTGAGTAACCTTTCCAGCATACAAGGTACTGCTTCTTCTTCCAATGGCCAAAAGACCTCTTTTTTAGAATCTTCTTGACTTCCCATTCGGGTTTGCCTTCTAGAATATCAGGAGGTGGTTTGATAAAATTGGGGCCATGTTGATCGGTTTCTTTGTAAGGTGTGAGTAATAAGGTGTGGAAGACGTCATGGATTTTCCAGGTGGAAGGAAGTTCAAGTTTGTAAGCGACTTTTGATATTTTTGAGACTACCTTGAAAGGTCTGTATCTCCTTGGGGAAAGCTTGGGTGTGGTGTTGCTTGGAAGTCATAAATTGGTTCCTTCTAGCCAGACCTTTGAGCCTACTGCAAATGGGATGTATCATGGCTTCTCTTTTATCCAGGATTCTTGTGCTTTACATTGGGCTTCTTGGGCAGCTTTCCTGGTTTCTTCAATGAATGAGAGTTGTTCTTTGAGGGAGGGGATAGTAGTTTTCCTGGTTGGTTGGTGTACTTGGGGTGTGTATCCGATGAGTAGGTCATATGGTGTTTTCTTGGTTGTTGCAGATGGCCATGAGTTCTTAGTATATTGAGCGAGTGGTAACTATGCGTGCCAATTGTTCTGTTGTGTTCCACAGAATACTCAGAGATATTGCTCCAAGGTTTGATTGGTTCTTTTGCTTGCTCCATCAGTTTGGGGATGATATGCTGTGCTGATGTTCTAATGGATATTGAGAATACAGCAAAGTTCTGTTGAGAATTTCAACACAAAGTGGACGTTGCAGTCCAAGATGATTTTGTGGGGAATGCTATAGTGAGGGATGACATAATTGAGATAGAGTGATGCTACTCCTTCTAAGTTGATGGTCTTGTTGTTAAGGCTTCAATGGGCCTTGATAGTACGACTTGTACTAAGAGTGAACTGGTGGTGAGTACTTTGAAGGAGTAGAAGTCTCTAGTGTTGCTAGAGACGACTCTGAGTGGCTTATGTAAGAGATGAGAAAAAGGGGAGGCACAAGGGGAGCTTTCAAGAACATTGATATTGAGAATCAAGTCAAGCTTAGGGCTTGACTGTCGAAATACTGGGCACTTATATACAGGCGGGTCTGCGCACGGACCATGGTCACTAACATAGGTAGTTCTGGTCAAGAAGGGGCTGTATGTATCGTATAAAGGTCCGCGGATAAGTGCTGCAGTCTGTATGAGTCGAACAATAGAGAATGAGTGAGAGCAAATGAAAGATCAAGGAATTGCCTAATCTATCCTTAACCAGAGAACAATGATGGCAGGTCATTCCAAGAAGAGAAGCGTTGTCATGATGTGATGATGACCACGAGTTTTGAGATTGATCCGAGGAGATCTGATTGCTGCGTGTCCATTCTGGTCTAATGGGTGTCTAGTGTAAGCAGCTACCCTTTATGGTAGTCAGTTTTGATGGAGACCCAATTAAGGGCCATGTCACTATCTGCGTCATCTGTGGAGCTCTTCATGGCTGAGGGATTGTCTGAGGATCCTTCTGAAGAGGTCGACTGGTAGCCCTGACTCTGGGGTGAGGTGCTAGCTATGGGTGATGAGGCTGAAGGGGTGATTGACTGGTAACTGCCTTCACAACTGGTACGTTGTTGTATGGGCACTGAAGAGGGACTGGTGGGTGATAGAGAGTGCTTGCGGGACACAGGACCGTTGCTACGACTGAGCCATCTCTGCCATGGCTCAATAGGTGACTCTTGGGGAGACAAGGTCTTCATATGACCTTCAGGGATGTCTGGTTCATAGTGAGTGACTGGTTCTGGCTCTAAGGGCAGCATGTCCTCCATGGGACTGTCTGGATCTTCCAGTGGGTTCTCTACTGGGGGTGGCTCTTGGTATGTCTCCATTGAGAAGTACTCCTGTCGGTGGATGTTCCAGGGAACGGGGACAAGGGGCTCAACTGGTGGCTGATCAAGGGGTGACAATGGTTTGGATGGTTCACTGGGTGGTAGCGGTGGCAGGTCTGGTAGGGGTGATGGGTTCACTGGTAATGGTCACTTGGCCATAGGTGGAGTTTTAGGTAGGGTGATGAGAAGGGGGTCCGATGGTGAAGAGAAAAATGGGGGTGGATTGTAACACTTGTGACAGGGAATGAAGATAGACACTTTGGAACAATCAGTGTCTGTGATTGTGAGAATAGTGGCAAAACCACCTGATTGTGGGAGTTTAGTGATAAAGTCCATTGCAATAGTTTCAAAGGGGTGTGCATTGTCTGCAGGGGTGATAGGAAACATGGGTGGATGGGTAGGATGGGTGTTGACTTTGGTCATTTGGCATGTAGCACATCCTTTGATGTATTCTGTGATGAAGGTTTTCAGGTTGGGCCACCAGTAGTACGGGGTAATTAATTGGAGTGTCTTGGTAATCCCAGCATGCCCAGCAGTCACATGGTCATGAAAAAGGGAAATTACTCCCCTCCTAAGAGCATTGTCTGCCACAACAACCAGGGCAGTCCCGTGATACCAATGTGTGCCATCTAATAGGGAGAGGTTATGTGTTGGTGCCCATTTCTTGAGTAGTGGTTGCTCTTTGTATTGAGCTAATTTGATGCATCTGTCTAAGTTATCGCTGATACTATCCATGTTGAATACCCGGATTGAGGTGTAATTGTTGCAAAAGTAGTGGTCCGGCCATATAGTGATGTTGTCATTAATTGGATTGGGTCCTTCATAATCAGGTCTCCTAGATAATGTGTCTGCATGGTTGGTGGCACCAGGTTTATATTCCAAGATGATATTGTATTGTTCCCTTTCTGGTAGATATCCAGCAATGCAAGGGCCTATTTTTCAAGGTTCCCGATAATAGCAGAGGTTGGCATGGTCAGTGAAGACTAGGACAGGGATAGTTGTCCCTTTGAGGAGATGAGACTAGCAGTGTAGTCCACGTATAACTCCTAGGAATTCTCAGTCATAAATGGGATAGTTTTGTTTAGTTTGGGTAAACTTTTGGGAGTGGAATCCAACTGGTTGTCTTGGTCCTGGTTTTTGAGTACCATCTGGTTTTGTAATAGGGGGGTCCCGTTGATACAATATAGCACCTGTTCCAACTTGTGATGCATCTGTTTCAAGTTCAAATTGTTGGTCAGGGTCTGGTCAAACGAGTACTGGTGCGTGGGTGATCATGTCAATGAGTTTATTTTGAGCCTCCTTTTGTTGGGGGCCCCATTCGAAAGGTACATCTTTTCCAGTAAGCTTTGTGAGTGGTGTGGCAATGATGCTGAAGTTGGGGCAGAACATGCGGTGGTACCCAGAGACTCCTAGGAATCCATGGACTTGTCACTTGTCTTTCAGTTCATGGGGGTAGTTTCTGAGTCCTGTGACTTTAGCTGGGTCAACTGTAGCTCCATCTTTTGATATTCAGACACCCAAGAAATCCATTTGCAGTTGCATGAAGACAGATTTTGACAGTTTGAGATGTAGACCATGGCGTGTGAGGAGGTTGAATAGGAAGTGGATAATAGCAATGTGAAGGTCAAGGTCTTTGAGTAGGGTTCCTATTCCACAGTTGTCCATGTAATTTTGGAGTATGCGCCATATTTCAAGTACACCTTTCTTCTCAAAGTATTCATATAACTCTTCAAAAATACCATTCATGAAGCATTGAAAGCTTGCTAGTGAATTGCTCATGCCAAAGAACATTACTTTTGGTTTGAATAGTCCTTGGTGGGTCTTAAAGGCAGCTTTCCATTGGTCCCCTTTGCATATTTGAATATTGTTATAGCCCCAGTGAATGTCAAATTTGCTAAATAATTCCATTCCCTGGAGGTTTTCAATACATTGTTTGAGGTTGGGGAGTGGGGTGACATCTTTCCTGGTGACCGCATTGAGGGGGTGATAATCAATAATATATTGTTTCTCTTTTGAGTCCTTTTTAGGGACCATAAAGGCTGAAAAACCATAAGGGGAGTCCAATGGTGTGATATATCCTTTGGCCAAGTTTTTGTTGATGAATTGATCTTCTGCCTTTTGTTCATCCCTTGAGAGTGGATAAACTTTACAGTTAAAGCGGGTGGGGGCAGTGTCCATTAGTACAATTTTGTGGTCCCCATCACCATGAGTTGGTGGGAATTTGTTTGCTTCTTCATCTGAAAATAATGCCATGTGATGTTTAAATTTTTCTGGGAGGGTAATTTCCTCCTTCCCATGTTCCGTTGTGTACTTCTGGGCCATTTCTACTGCTATATGGGTGCAATTGACTTCCACTGGGCCTCCCTTTATTTCTAAAGGGGTTACTCCCAACCATGGAGCACACTTGGTTTGTTGTGCTTCAAGGATAAGGTCTTCATTAACTGGTACTTTGCTTTTGACCCATGTTTTTGCACATTGGAGGGTTCCGAATAGTAGAGTTTCCATTTGAACTTTTGGACCTAAGAGTGTTCCTTTTTTCCAGTCGATTTCCAGTTTAAATGCTTTGATCCATGGATAGCCAAAGAGAAGTCGATCGCATCCTAGGTTAGTGACAAAGAATCTTTGACATTTCCGTTTGTTTCCTTGGGTGACAAGTAAGTCACAGGTGTGAGTGATGGTTCCATGTTGGTTAAGGGTACTGTCGACATTGAATACTGGATGGGGATAACGGAGTTTCTTCATTCCTAAGCATAATTTGATGACAGTTGTATGGTCAATAAAATTTTCAGTTGCCCCAGTGTCAAGTAGGACTGTTTCTTCTGCCTTCCCTTGATAGTTAGTATATGGTGTGGGTAACCCATGGGTTATAAATTTGTACCCTTACCCATACCCACCAAAACCCACACCCCTCACTAAGGGTAAGGGTTTACTAAATCCTATACCCCTACCCATGGGTATGGGTTTTGGTGGGTATGGGTAAGGGTTAGAAAGAATTTTAAAGGGTATAAAAACTTATTTTAAAAGCCAATAGAATCTAGACAGGTATACTTACTGTATATTTCAACCTTGACCAAACCCTAGGGGCTATATGGTAAAACAATCCTAGTTAGGTAACTCTGACTAACTATAGGTACTTGCTAGGTTTGAGCCCTGGAGGATATCCTAGAGCTTCTTTGGGGAAGTAAGTCCTATACTACCTGAAAAACCAAAGAAGGTAGAGGGTGTTGCCTAAAAAATAGCAGCAAGTAAAGCCTAAGGAAATAGATGGTATGGATAAATACAATTTCCCCCTAGGTCTAGATCTGTATATAGATCTGGCTATTATGCTATGCCAGTGGATGAGGCCTATTTGGCAGGGCATAACATCCCTATGTTTGGCACTATATGTCACCCACCTGCTAATCCAGCTTAATTCCAGAGAGAAGGGCAGGCATTTCAAAAAAAAAAAACCCCCCTAACCAAACCCTTCAAACCCACCAAACCCACCATATGGGTAAGGGTTTGGCATGGGTTCAAGATGTTGTACCCTTACCCATACCCATGCAAACCCATGGGCCAAACCCCATGGGTATGAAAACCCCTGCCATTCACTATTGATAGTGTGAAAACGCGACTTTTATTTGCACAGAATTTGAGCGATTTACAAAAACACTATCAAGTTGGAATGCCCTAACTATGGCAGCTAGTTTTGGGCTTGAGGAAAATCCTTTGGCATAAGGGATTCGATGATGCTCAGCTTGGTATCTTCATCAAGCGAGCCCATATGATCTTTCAAGAAACTAGAGATGTCATCTGGGGTCATATTGATGGGGTCTTGTCCCCAAACAGTAGGGGTGTTGTTGCCAGCAGTTTTGCCACTTTTGGCACAGTCTGCCATTTTCTTGCGACAGATGCAGGCTTGATGTCCTCTGATTTCACAGTAGAAGCACTTATTTTCCTTTATAAGTTGCTCCTTTTTGGCATTGGAATGCATTTGTCCCATTCTGTTAGTGTCAATGTCCATGGCATATCCTCCTTGGGAGGTGGTGTGTGGTCTGGAAGTTTTGTTTCTTCTGTACTGGTTGTTTTTCCCTTGGTTTTGTTTGGGTGTCAGTCCAAAGGCCCTGTAGAGTCCTTGTTTTTGCTGACTGAATTGGACAGCAGCCTGCCATTTCTGGTGGGATTGTCTAGCTTGTTTCTCCCATTGTTTGAAAGTCCATGGGGTTTCCACATTTGGATCAAAATCGGGGGATTGTATAACTGCTCTGGTAAGTGGTTTGTTCATAGCATGTTTGAGGGTTTTGATAGTTCCCTTGTCATCTAGGGGAACTCCCACCTTGTTGGCAAGTTGCTTGAATTTAGCAAAGAAGTCATCAAGGCTTTCTTCTTGTTTGAGTTTGCATAGTTTTTGGTAGGCTTCCTCCCTTTGGTTTTGGTTGGTGAAGGCTAGTTTGAACCTTTCTATAAAGCTATCCCAGAGATCTTCATCAGTTTCCTGGGCTCTGTCATCCATTGCTTCTTGGAGTTTCTGCATTTGTTCCTCTTTCCAGGCATCTACTTGGGTGCCATCTATATAGGTGAGTAGGGTAACAACCCTAGAAAAGGGTTTCCTCATGGTATCATTGTGTCAGTTAATTGCTTTCCAGAGGCCAAAGTTGTTTAAGAACCTCCTAGTTGTGCTTCTATCTCCATTGAAGATTGGAGGTGGGTTTCCTTTAAGAGCACTATTAGCGGGATTGGTGATGACATTAATCCTTTGTGCTTTCTGTCCAGTTTGTCCAGTAGCAATGTTAATTTCCTTCTGTTGCGCTGCCATTGTGGTTCTGATGGATAGCTGGGGGTGAATAGTGGTGGCTGGGGTAGTGTTGAGAGGGATGTTAATGCCTTGTAAAACTGCTGCTTTGATTTGGGGAAGGATAGGGGTTTGTTCTGTAAACGGATGGCTTCCTTGGAGGGTTGCGATGTGGTGAACTTAGTGTTGCTGCAACACAGCTAAGCATGCATTGGCTTACTAAGCCACAGCTTGTCCCAGAAACAGTCTAACTGACCATGGCTTCGACTGAGTTGTGGCTCGAAGTTGACTTGAGCTGGGGGTTTTTTTTTTTTTTGATTCCATCATTGTGTGCACACAAAGGCCTATATAGCACTTCTAAAACCAAAGCTATATACACATATGACTTGTGAAATATGAACACATTCCGAATTCTGTATCCAAAACACCTCAGCGCCATGATCCCGCACAAACACATGTACTATATACGACGTGCACACGAACACATGTCGCTCGTTCATGTCGACATGGCAGAGACCAACGTCCTGCGGAGTCCGATTGACCCTGATCGTCTGTAACAGCGCGCCTGTGCGCAAGTCGTGCAGGAATGCATGCTGATTATTTGCAGACGAGCGTCAGGTACATGGCTCGGTGTGCGTACGTGTCTTCGGGGATGGATATCTTGGCCCATGGCTGGAAGTGGCCACGCGCCGCGTATCGGTGGTGCGTTGTCGCGGCGGTCGTAGAAACGAGTCGTTGCCCCTCATCTGGCGGCGATGCATGGGCGGCCTCCTCACCCCCAACGATAACATCACTGACGAGGTGCCAAACTTCTTCATGGGTCCTTGCTGCGGCGCAATCACCAGGCGTGGAGGGCGAATGCACCTGTGAAAAACGATCACGCTGCAGGATATATCCGTCCGCGCTAAGGCGAGCGGGAGCGCGCGCTCTGCCTCGAGGTATATCGACGGGACTGAATTGGTAGCTAATATACCTGTTCAAGGATGATAAGGAACGATAAAAAGACCACATTACCGGATCGATCTGTCCCATACTTCAAGCTAGTGTAGTTCTCCAGCCTCGACGAGTACCGCCAAGTGATGAAAAGCATATACACCTGCCAAAATAGTTCAGACACACGTGTACGCACCACGTTAATCACTATCCAACAAACCTGGAACGTCCACCAGCATGAACACGATGAATGCCGTGTTCAAACTGGCAAAACCCGCTGTACAGAATGAAGATGGAATGTTCCCGTACCCGGCGGCTGCTGATGTCGTCCACAATTAAGTGAATGTGACCTGAATCGCGTGCTATCGATGATGAGGAAGGACGATGACGATGAATAAACTTGGCTTCATCGGCATAATGAGAGAGTCCAAGTTCGAGGGAGGGGACGCGGTGGCCGGAAAGGCTGCATCCTTCGTGGATGTAAAATCAGCGCGAAACCCCCCAAGGCCTGTAAGCGGTGGGGGCGACGACAAAGCAGACTGTTGGTGGTCTGCTAAGTAGAGGTTGGTTATTGTTGCTAATTGGAGTACTCACCAGGCAGTGTGGTAAAAGGAATGGAAATGGCCAGCTTTGATGGCTTGTGATTTGTGCTGGAGGAGAGATGTGGGCATGGTTGATGGCACGGACAACGATGGCATCCGAACTTGTGTGGAAGGTGTTTTTTTTTTCCTTACATTTACAAAACTGCTTAGTAAAATTTTCGCCCAAGACAGACCTATCGCTAGCGCATACAATGTACAATACACATGTAACCACGAAGGATACCAACAAAAGACAGGACATTGGAAATAGCTAGGGAAACAATGTTCGAAAATGGCATATAGACTCTGATAAATGACTAGTCAGAGCAGGCATTCACTGGACAGCGAGGGCAGACTTTGCAGGCAATATCCCAGCCTGAGGGCATAATCTGTGTATATCCCATCATTATGAAAAGTTACCTGTATGGATGCGTTGACACTCACTGCAGACGGCGCTTGTATGAAGGATTGGGTTCACATGGAGGGAAGTCGCTTGTAATCTCAAAGTCTTGTACCAGAATACCAGCACCAGCAACGTCCCAATCGAATGCCATGTTACTCTGAAGTCCCTCCTTCACCAAGAGATTGTCAAAAAGGTGGCAAAAGTGGTCATAGTTGGGTTTGCCCTCGAAAGAGAGCAAGCAGGAGTGCTCAAAGAGTATGCAAAACTCCAGCAGGAGCTCACAGAATAAATCAAGTGTGGTGAATCCTCGTTTACTTTCAAGAATGTCCTGCTGCCCCAAGCCTTGCCATGGCAAAAAGCCCCACAGGAAGTAGAATAGGATGTAAGCAAGGGACTTGAGATCATCTTGCCTTCCTTGCTCTGAGCCCAGGTGACTATTGATAGATGCAAAGGCAGCGGTTCCAACAAGGCCAAGACCCTCCTTGAATGGAATGTGCAGGTGAGTATTGGGATCCTGAAATTCTTTTGATAGCCCAAAATCGATGAGGTGTACAACGTTGGCATGCCTTCCGATGCCCATAATGATATTACTAGGTTTGAGATTGTGGTGGATGAAGTTGCAAGAATGGATGTACTGCAAGCGATGGAGCTAAGCATAGTAGATATTAGTCCATTGTCATGGTTTCAGAAGTTGAATTCACTCACCAACTGCCCAGCCAGAAGCGATACAGTCTTGATTGTGAACTTGAAGCGGCATTGAACAAAGAGGTCCTCAAGAGACTTGCCAAGGTGATTGACTGCCATCGCATCAAAACCATATTCCGTACCAAACCAATGGATTTGAGGGATACCAGTCCCTCCCTTAAGCATTGTGTAGACATGAAACTTGTTGTCCAGGGTGTGAACCATTTCTTCGACTCGCTCAAGTTTAATGATGATGTCATTTCCTGATATAATGTCATGTGCAAGATATATTTCATCTGTGTATCCAGCCTGTGAGTAAAATGAGACGCAATGCAATCACTCCATATGTACGAGGTGGCCCAGATACGATCTTTTCTTGCAACCTGTATCTCCCAGCTAATCAAATCAGCTCTATCAGTTGTATGACCTTGAGTGGGACTGGATATACGCAGGTGAGATGACAGAATACATGAACTGAACATTGGACGTGGCTTACAAAATACACGGAATGTGGTAGAAAACCAACAAAGGTGGACATGAACATAAACCATGAGCATCAGCGTCACTATGGTGGCATGAGAAAGCAAGTCCAAAAAGGGGTAAAGAAAATTGATTGTTGGTCGTTGTCGCTGTGGTTGGGATCTATATGTCAAAAAAGCAAAAACGTGTGTATTTCTTTGCACACAAGGTCACTACAAACGAAGTCCCAAATCATCCTCAGTCCTAGAGTTCACCTGGCTTGCCCTCCTTGCCTGGCTTGTCCTCCTCCTTCTCATCAATAGCTTTCATCGCCTTATCAAAAATGTCATGATAACTGTCATTGAGTAACCCCCCAAGGAGGTCATTGTCTGCAACATCATCAACCATCTCCTGCCCTGATGTCATCCAACCCTGTGTGAAATCAAGCCGCGTTTTCTTCAGATGGAACTTTGACATTTGTAAAGCTTCCATGGTAAGAGGACTAAGGCGATTCCTCCTCTTCGTATCCATTTCAGCGCTCAAGGAGAATACTCTCTTGCAAGAAATGGCTGATGCTTGGATTGGAAGATAATCCATTGCCATTGAAAATAAAGTTGGATACGTCAACTGGTTGATCTAGCATGTCTTGTCAGTAATGTTCAACCAACATTAATGCGCCTACCTCCCAAAACTTGAGAGGGTTGGAGCTCTGCATTGAGTAGGGCAGTGTCACATATGATCGGTATTCTTGATTGATCATCGCTTGATTTTGGTCAGAATTACCAGTACCAATACCAATGACCATGTCATCAATCCCATATTTATCCAGGATTGACATATAGCTTGGCCGTCCCTGGACTTCTGTTTCTGGGATAATTGTACTAGTAGTGGCCATCTCGTGCATGCGGTATTTGCTCATCTTAGGGGAGGTGAGGATGAGTTTTAGGGCAGTCACATATAAATAAACTCACTGTTTCTCGGATCTTTCCCTCAGCCATAGTAATAAATTTTTGACCCCAATGTTTGTGAATCCATGTCAGACACACATCGGGGTGCAGGACTACAGGTGCCAGTTAGCCTAATTATCCAGGGCAGGAAGACAAAAGCACTTACACATCATAATAACATATGCTCTTGTGCAATCCATGCGATTGTAATACTTGTACGCCCAGTCAAGCCCAGGTTGGATGAATTTCTCCAGACGTTGGTTTCCTTTAGCAAGCTTCTCCCATGCTGACATAAACACCTCAAATGTGGGAATGGAACCACACAAGACCAGTGTTTTCTCAAGTGACATGGTCTGCTGGACGGTGTGTGGAATCTATTGGCATGATTTCATTAGCGTATGTCTGATACCTTGCATGTGACTTACTTTCAAAACAGTCTGGATATCTTCTATCACATCCCAGTTGTGAGATGAGATCTGGTACTTGCCCAGTTCCTGCAGGGGTTCAACTTGGGTAACCTCAGATGACTCCCCCTTTGTGAACCACCCATTCTTGTTGCCATGTTTGATAGTTGAATCAAAGGTGTCTCGACGCTGACCTGATCCTCAAATGACTCGGACCACTATGCAAGCTCACGATATGGGATTAGAAGGAACAATGGCATCATTGGACAAATTGTAACCATCATCGTCAGCATCTCTGTCAGACGCAGCAAGTATTGCCCATCCAGAGCAAAGATTGATGACATGAGCAAAATACATAATACAATGATCATGTGCATCAAAGGTAATGTCGCGCTGTGTGAACATTCCCTCAAGCGTTGCCATCATGGTCTCATTATTGGAGGCATTGTCAAGAGTAAAATGCCCAACCTTGTAGAGTAATAAGCATCCATCAATGACCAGAAGAATGTCGCTGCCTCACATTAAGTGTGATACCAGCCCTATCCAGAAGGTACATCATGGTTTTCACTAGCTCCTTTCCAGTATGGCCCTGTCAAAGGCAGTGAAATGCAATAAGAGCTAATTTTAGTTGTAAAGCCGAGGTTCCCTCGACTGCTGCAACCCAATGGGCAGTGACCACCAGATAAGAGTTGGATGACTGATCAGACCACATGTCTGCTGTTATGGAGACACACCCCATAGCAGCCTGGATGTAAGAAATGAGAAGATATACAAACTATGAAAGAGGGTGATAGAAACATGCCGTGAGGTTGCGCTGCAATTCTTGAAAATACTCTCTCCAAGCTTGGAGAAGGAGCGCGTGTATCTTTGTTCGATGGGGGATACTTTTCTTGAGATCAGGTCATAGAAGGAGGAGAAGCTGTCTGAACTTGGGGCATTCCACAACGTTCAGAGACTTGCAATTCGAAACAAGGAAACATGAGCACAGTAAATATAAAAAAGACAAAAGATGTCGCACCTGGTCATTGGCGACGATAAAATTGAGTAGACACCTGTGGAACCTCTGCACATCGAACTTGCCCTGTCATGGGACTTGTGAGGCTTTGGCCTTGGTTGTAACTTGGGATGGGGCCTGCGACAGAAGAGGTTTCCAACCCTTTTGAGGGGCTAAGAGGAGCCCATGTAGTATACATTGTCATAGTGGTTGGTAGAACCCACATGCAAATTAGCTGTAAATTACAGAAAAAACAACATGGGCCCAGTTTCAGTCAAAAGTGCATTTATTCGTATGGGCCCATGAAAGAGTTGCTTTGCATATTCACACATTGGCCCATCAAGCACACAATGGGCTGCCGCACAGAACTGTCATGTGGGCCCAAATAATTTTAGTTAGCAGGATAGCTGCTGAACCCTATGCTCGAATTGGCCCATGATGCAAATGCAATACCATTGTTGAGGAGCTCGAGTTGGCCCACAGCAGCACAAAAGAAATCACACACAAGCACCGGAATGGGCCCATTTCATATACCGTCATATACATATGAGCAGCCCTCATCAGCCCATCAAGCACACAATGGGCTGCTGCACAGAACTGTTGTGTGGGCCCACATAATTTTATGTAGCGGGATAGCTGCCGAACCTTGTGCTCGAATTGCCCCATGATGCAAATGCAATGCCATTGTCAATGAGCTCGAGTGTTAAGGTCCAAGGGCCTTAAAGACGCGATGTGCGTGGGGTTGGTTTGGCGACGACTAGTATTGCTCAGTGGGGTCTCCTCCTGAGGTAATGGATCACGTGAGTAGCGCGGTACCGATTGGCTACGCAGTATAAAAGTAAAGTCCCCGATGATAAGGGCGACTCCTGAGGTAGATGATAGAGATGAGAGGGAGAGCTTCAAGGCTTTTGAAGCGACTGAGTTGATCAGGTAAGAGACTTCTGAGAGTCCTAGGTGGAAGCTACAAGTCTTGGATTGAAAACCAAGTTAGGCTTAAGGCCCAACTGCTAAAAGTACGAGTGCTTATATACATTTGAGAAGTAACGGGTCACAGAGGTCACAAAGAAATATGGAAATATTAGTAAGGTGAGATCATGACGTGGCGGTTCTAAGTATAGCTCCATCATGAGCTGGCAGTCTAAGAATAGCCCATCATGAGCTGGCAGATCAAAAAGGGTTAAATGAGGACACGTCATGATACTGCGGACTGCGGAGTGATGGCATGTGATAGTTGACTGCGGATTAGTCAAGTGGTCCATCAGGTGACTTGTCAGGTGATTTGATGGCGGTCCGAGCGGCGCGTGAGGGAACGAGTGAAAAGGGGAGTGGCCAAGAGTGCAAATAAAAGAGTAAAAAATAACGGAAAATTGGGGTAAGGGTTCAGGGTCATAACATCGAGTTGGCCCACAGCAGCACAAAAGAAATCATGCGCAAGCATTGGAATGGGCCCATTTCATGCACCGTCATATACACACAAGCAGCCCGCATTGGCCCATCAAGCACACAATGAGCTGCTGCACAGAATTGTTGTGTGGGCCCACATAATTTTACTTAGCGGGATAGCTGCTGAACCTTGTGCTCGAATTGCCCCATGATGCAAATACAATGCCATTGTCAATGAGCTCAAGTTGGCCCACAGCAGGACAAAAGAAATCATGCGCAAGCACCGGAATGGGCCCATTTCATACACCATCATATACACACAAGCAGCCCGCATTGGCCCATCAAGCACACAATGGGCTGCTGCACAGAACTGTTGTGTGGGCCCACATAATTTTACTTAGTGGAATAGCTGCCGAACCTTGTGCTCAAATTGCCCCATGATGCAAATACAATGCCATTGTCAATGAGCTTGAGTTGGCCCACAGCAGCCCAAAAGAAATCACACGCAAGCATCAGAATAGGCCCATTTCATGCCCCGTCATATACACATGAGCAGCCTGTATTGGCCCATCAAGCACACAATGGGCTGCCACACAGAACTGTCATGTGGGCCCACATAATTTTACTTAGCGGGATAGCTGCCAAACCCTGTGCTCAAATTGGCCCGTAATGCAAATGCAATACTATTGTTGATGAGCTTGAGTTGGCCCACAGCAGCACAAAAAGAAATCATGCGCAAGCACTGGAATGGGCCCATTTCATGCACCATCATATACACACGAGCAGCCCACATTGGCCCATCAAGCATACAATGGGCTGCTGTACAGAACTGTTGTGTGGGCCCACATAATTTTAGTTAGTGGGATAGCTGCCAAACCTTGTGCTTGAATTGGCCCATGATGCAAATGCAATGCCATTGTCGATGAGCTTGAGTTGGCCCACAGCAGCACAAAGGAAATCACATGCAAGCACCAGAATGGGCCTGTAACATGTAACCAATTACCTGCAAGCCCTTGGGTGGGCCAATTTTATCTGGGACAATAAGCTCGAATTGACCCATCAGGCGCATAACGAAGTGTGGCACAAGACTGCCGTATGGGCCCACATTCTTTGGAGTTAGCAGAATGGCTGCCAAACAACCCTCTCACATTGGCCCATAGTGTGAATTGCTGCCCCTTGCAGATACAGTCAAGCGGGCCTATAGCAGCATATCGCCAATCACCTGCAAGCCCCCAGGCTGGCCAATTTTATTTGGGACAATGGCCATGAATTGGCCCATTAGGCGCTACATGAGGCTGCTGTATGGGCCCACATTATATTATTTGAACCCAGCAGGATAGCTGCCGAAAAAACCTCTTGCTTTGGCCCATAGTGTGAATTGCCACCCCTCGCCAATACAGTCAAGCGGGCCTACAACAACCTGTAACCAATCACCAGCAAGCCCTCAACTGGGCCAATTTTACTTTGGGAAAATGGTCTCGAATTGGCTCATCAGGTGCACAATGATGCTACATGAGGCTGCTGTATGGGCCCATATTATTTGAAGCCAGCAGGAGGGCTGCTGAACAAACCTCTCTCATTGGCCCATAGTATGAATTGCTGCCCCTTGCTGATACAGTCAAGCAGGCCTACAGCAGCAGCCTGTAACCATGTAACCAGCCACCTACAAACCCTCAGGCGGGCCAATTTCATTTTGGACAATGAGCTCAAATTGGCCCATCAGGTACATAATGATACCACACAAGGCTGCCGCATGGGCCTACATTCTTTGAAGTCAGCAGGATAGCTACCAAGCAGCTTCTTGCATTAGCCCATGTCATGAAGTTTCTCCCCTTGCCGATACACTCGAGCTAGCCAACAGAGGTGTTATTTATGAAGCAATTTTGTGCGGGCCAATTCCATTCAAGACAGTCAACTTGGATTGGCCTATCAAGTGCATAATAGTGCCACAAGAGGCTGCCTTATGGGCCCACGTTATTTGGAGCTAGCAGGATGGCTTCTGGACAAACCTCTCACATTGGCCCATAGTTTGAATTGCTGCCCCTTGCTGGTACACTTGTGCAGGCCTACAGCAGCTGTAACCAATCACCTGCAGGCCCTTGGGTGGGCTGATTTCATTCAGGACAATGGACTCGAATTGGCCCATCAAGCGCATAATGATGCTACATGAGGCTTCCATATGGGCCCATGTTCTTTGAAGCTAGCAGGATGGCTGCCAAGCAGCTTCTTGCACTGCCCCACATTCATGAAATTGCTGCCCCTTGCTGATACACTCGAGCCAGCCTGCAGAGGTGTTATTTATAAGCAATTTTGTGTGGGCCCTTGCACAGGCAAATTTCATTCAAGACAATTTGCTCAAATTGGCCCATTAAGCGCATAATGAAGTGCTGTGTGAGACTGCTGTATGGGCCCACATTATTTGACACTACCAGGATGGCCACTGAGCATACCTCTCGCATTGGCCTGAGATGTGAAGACATTGCTCTTTGCCTATGATCTTGAGACATCCCACAGTGGCCTTCAAGCTAACTGTGCAAGCCCTTGCATCGGCCCAATTCATGCACATGCGCTCATTAAACAATAAATGGCAATTGTCCCTGTAACTGTAAGTGCACACATGACCACTGGATAAAGGTCCAGAGCAGGCAAGAGTATTTCCCAGTAAGTACTGCTTGGGTTTATGGCGTATATCAGACAGTTTTAAATATTACTGAAGTATACCCATGACAACTTCGCCTCCTAGGTAAATCCTACTCCATGAGTTCAAACTGCTCTCCTTGGTATCTCAAATCCAATGAATTCTGGTCCTGCTGAAAGCCTGCAGTTTGCTTCTGAAGCATCTCAAGGGTCCTCTCATGCAACTCGCATGTAGATTGTAGGATCTTGACTGACTTTTGCAGCTCAATGACAGTGTCCTTGAGCTCATCACAGGTGGTTTTTAGAGCCTTGTATCTGAGGGTTATGTTGTCCCCAGTGCCTTTAGCTACAAGCATATATAATCAGCCAAATGGTGAACAGGACATTCAACGAACATACGTGGCTCCTCCTCCTGATCACAACCTTCCTGGGAGGATATGTCTGATGTTTCTTCTGGGGATGGATTGGCATCCCACAGGCTGGCCTTCTGAGCCCATTTTCCTTTGCCTTTGGCTCTGCGTCTTACTGCAGCTATCTTGGGGCCGAGAGTGTTTGAGAGATTGCCTTGAATACCCCCCGAAAAAGTGCGCGGACACTTCTTCCCCCTGTTGCACATACTTGATAATGCGCTGCCTAGATACGTTATAGTACCTTCAAGGGTATGGACTGTTGCCGTTGGATTGCCTTGAGCAGCATTAGCTTCCCCCTGTGAGTTACCTTGAGGGGCTGATGTAATGCATTCTCTGCAGCTAGCTACTAACATGAGACCATAGCCATTTTTGACTGGAGAGGAGAGACAGACCATGCTGTCCAGAGAAGTGTATTTCTAGTGGCGGCAATGCACTGGGCAAAGTATAAAAGTGACTTCTCAACACCCTCTCATCATTCTCTGAGATGTTGCTTATATTTGGGTTTTTTGGAGATGCCGTGACCGTCTTGGAGAGGCTCAATAATAGCGGATGAATTCGAATGGGGGTCCTTGGGTTTTGCTGCTGGGCATCGGCAAAAAACCTCAATGATTTTGCCTGGATGAATTTGAGAATGACTTATAGAAATAGGCTTCAAGAATAAAGCATACCAGGTGATCTTTAAATAAGGCCTTCCAATTTTCATCACTCCTGGAAAATGCGCGGTATATTTCCACATCTCTTTTGACCACAGCTGCGTGATGATGGAGAGTCTGCTCGTCCTGAGTTAAACTCTGATCTCCAGAGTTAGATGTCGACATGGTCAGAAAGCAAGGGAAGCAGCAGGTGGGGTAGCAGTTAATCGGCAGCTTCAGATACAGGCCCCTGCAATTTCACTGGCAGCTCCCGGTATTCCCCCTGGAGGAACTGCTGAGGAACCTTGGCAGCTGCAGATATCAGCCACAATGCGCTTATTGGCAGTGCTCAAAGTGGACCTGCAAAACCTTATCAAGGCCTTATTGGCACCTTATCTTTCTACTTCAGGGTTACAGGCTATGCCTATTTTGTTATGGTATAAGGGGAATCTGTAGATCTCAGATCAGTCAGCATGCTGCAAATTTAATCTACAATGCAAGGAGGATCCCCAGAGACAGGAAATGATAAGTTTGAGAAAATAGTGCGTACATTCGAGCTAATTCCATTTTTAATTCCTTCATTGGATGCCCATAGATGCGCTCTGCCTTCTTGAGGGGGGTTGATCTCCTTAGTGCATCAGAAACAGACTCAGCCCAAAGTCAGGGCCAAATCGTAGAGAATCCTGGCAAGTCTGCATCTGAGCATATGGAAGCCATCAATGGGGTCCCCAAAAATGTGGCCCAATTGAAGCCCGTCATTGATAAACTCATGTGCAAGGTGATTCTAATTATTATCTGCCTAGTCTCAGCTAATGAAAAATAGGATCTTCTGAAGGGAGCCGATCAAGAATGGCGTGCGAAGGCAAAAAAACATATTGAAACAGTGCGGAATAAAATGTCAAAACAGCAAGACAGTTTGGAGAAAGTTTTGGCTCAGATGAAACCGCCAGCTACCCACAATCTCCAAGAGGAGTCCTCGAATGGCCCGGAATAGGGAGACTGATAAAATGTAAATTTTTTGGTAGCATCCTCCCAATCTATATTTTGTCTGAGCTATATAAATTGTCCTCGCGGTCTACTTCCCCATTGTAGCGTTCACATTCATGCTCCAGGAACGATTTGAGTGACTCGATGCGGTTTTCGATTGCTTGACGCTGCCGCAGCGCTTCTTTGAAATTATTTAATGTCCTGGTACGGAGATCTGCTGCGGCCAGCCTCTGTAGCCCTGGTTGATTAGAGGGCTTATATATAAGATAAAGAACTTACCACCTCTAGAACGCGCAGCAACCCTGCCACCAACTCCTCACCAACGTCAAAGGGTTCGCTCAAATTATTGCCTGCTGGAGTTTTCCACCATTCTGTGAAGTTGAATTTTGTATCGACTGATGTATCGGACCCGCCCTGCAGCGACAGGCTTCCATCGGGTTCTGTATACGTTCCTGGGTTTTTGATGTCTGAAAAACTGTCGAAGGCGATCCTGACAGGCTTGGGAATATAAGGGTAGCTGCCGCTTGATGCCAGAAGGCCAATAATCCACGCTGCGGCAAGCTAGGCCAAAACCTCTAAATAATTCGGTTTCACACACCATTTAGCGCTATAAAATGCGTACCACTTCATTGTGCAAGCTAACGATATAGTTTTGTTCTTTTGCGGCAGGTTGGATAAGAATAGAGGCGATTCTTTGGCCAATGCAGGCGAGTGCTTCGTCTAATATAGAGGTACTTGTGTTGGATGACATGGTGAATTATTGGTTCTTGAAACAAGAATGATGAAGGTCCTATGTAACAGCGATGCTTATAAGGGATTTCAAATGAAATGTGCTACCGAAAAAAATGCTGATAATCAACCATCCGGAGATTTCCATTTGGCACTGCCAGCCTATTGGCACTATCGCCCATTGCCGGTACATCTGTGGTGCCTATATTTGGCTTATTTAAGACCATCGTTTGGCCATTTGTCTTCCATTGGCCCATGCATACTGATTAGCGCTTTACCCTGGACCCTGGTTAGAATTGGGGCCCATGTG
>Ga0307510_10002615_pt1 | contig 20557 bp, 21 predicted proteins | sample 12_EM_MG_FD_207224 | JGI IMG/M metagenome (GOLD analysis project Ga0307510, IMG submission 207224) | Populus trichocarpa ectomycorrhiza microbial communities from riparian zone in the Pacific Northwest, United States - 12_EM | ecosystem: Host-associated > Plants > Roots > Unclassified | place... | reverse complement strand
GGCCCTGCGCGCGGCGTTAGACACACGGACGACCGCCGTTAGGCGGCTCACCGAACTCGATAGGGCTGAGGATAGGGTCGAACGGCGAAAGGCAATCGAGACGGCGCAAGCGGCCTTCGACACTGCCAAGGCACATAGCGAGAAGTTAAAGACGGCCGAAGCAGAACTGAAGCTCGTCCGCGAACGTTGGAACAGCGCGGAGCGGGATCTCAAAGCGTTCCGGACTGCCTTGGAAAATGAAAAGGTGCTTCGGGAAAAGCTACTTGTCGCCGAGCGGCACCGCGGCGACGCTGTGGGCAAACGCCGCGAGGCCGTCGAGGCGATCGAAAAGGCTCGTGAGGATGTCGAGACTGCGGAGGCCGAGGAGCAGGAGACACGTGATCTGCTTGCTCGCTTGGATGCGGCATTGAAGGCACGCGAGGCATCCGAACGCCTGGCAGAATTGAATGAACAGCTGGCCGAGGCGGAGACCGCCCGCCAGGCCCTCGAAGAAGGTGAAGCGCAACTCTCGCTCTTGAAGATACCGCCGAACGCCATTGATGAACTTCACACGCTTGAAGTCGACATTGCCAAGCTCCGTGCAGTCGAAGAGGCTGCGCGTCCGTCACTTGCGATTGACTATGAGACGGATGCAGTCGGCTCTGTAACGATGGACGGCACGCCGCTGTTAGACGGGGAGGAGCGCACTTACGACGGGCAGGCGCAGCTCGCAGTGCCGGGATTTGGTATGATCACGCTACGGTCGAACCGTCCGGTCCGCAGTAACGACCACCTGGAGCAGGCCGAAGCGAAGCGCCGAACGCTACTCGCTTCAATGGGCGTCGACAACCTCAGCATGGCTCGGACGCGGCAGATCCGCGCGCAGCAGATGGGCGCTGACCTGCGTGAGCTGCAGGGCCGGCTGTCCTTGCTCGCACCAGAAGGCCTGCCCAAGCTCCGCGAGAAGGTGGCAGCGGACTCCGATTCCGCAAGCACGGAAGTTCTAGAACTAGAGCAAGAACCCGTGCAAGTACGCGCCGCCCTTACCGAAGCTGAAGAGCGGCGGAAGAGGGCGCGGCAGGTCCTGCGGGAGGCGGAGCCACTCCAGGCACGCGCCGACCAAGCCTTCGTCGCTGCCGAGACAGCATTGGCCTCGTTGATGGCTGACAGGGCGCAGGTCGAGGCGATCCTGGGTCCAGAAGAGGCGCGCGGCGAGCGCGAACAGGCTTTGTCGAACACATTGCACGACCTTGATCGGACACTCGTCGAGGCCGACGCACATGCGAAAAGGCTCGGCGCTGCCGCCGTCGATCTGGAGTCGGTCGAAGCCGCCTTGAAGCGGGCGCGTTCAATCGAGGAGGCAACCGATAGGGAGGTCAATACGCTGCGCGAGACCATCGCAGGCCTGAACGCCGAGATTCGTGCGCAATCCGACGAGGCGGTGGAAGAGAAATGGCGTGAGACCGCGGAGGCGCTTTCTGCCGCGATGGCGCGCGCAGAGGCGTTCGAAAAGGAGGTCGCTGTCCTGCAGCGGCTGGTTACAGGATTGGAGACCGCCCGGTCCGATGCCCGAGAACTCTATCTCAAGCCAGTCATGCTCGAACTGGCCCCGCTTCTCAGACTGCTCTTCGACGATGTTGCGATCACGTTCGACGAAAAGACGCTTCTGCCCCAGACCATCCTGCGCAACGGCCAGGAGGAGGATGTCGATCGCCTGAGCGGCGGTATGCGGGAACAGCTCTCTGTGCTGACACGGCTCGCCTTTGCGAGGCTGCTTGCCCGCGACGGTCGGCCGGCACCGGTCATCCTCGATGACGCACTCGTCTATTCGGACGATGACCGTATCGAGAAGATGTTCGACGCACTCCACAGACAGTCCAGAGACCAACAGATTATTGTCTTTTCCTGCCGCCAACGGGCTTTCCAGAAGCTCGGCGGAAATCTTCTTCAGATGACGGACTGGCAGCCGTAAACTCACCTATGTCCAAAGGATCGAGATACCCATTTGGTTGGAGGTCGTAAATGAACGAACGAAGAGTGAACCAAGCTGTCGAAGCAGATCCATTGACGCCTGGGGAACGTGCGCGATCTAATTTCGTTCGAGACATAGTGCAGCGGCGTGAGCACCCTCCGCTCGATCTAAAGATGTGGACCGGCCCGACGCCAAAGCGGATCGTGCAGTTCTGGGACGATTTGCAGCGATTACCCGATGATGTCAAAGTCTGCATGGACTCCTGGAAACAACTGGAACTCAAAGGGTTTGAGCTAGAGGTCTTCGACAGGGACTCTGCGAACACGTTCATTCGGAGCCGGCTAGGGCAACGCTATGAGGACGCATTCAAAGCTTGCTACCACCCTTCAATGATGTCGGACTACTTCCGTTACGCTTACGTGCTCGTAGAAGGCGGTTTCTACATCGATGCCGACGATATCTACCATGGCACGCGAATTGAACATCTTTTTGTAGATGGACGACTGAAGCTTCAGCCGTTCTGTTACGACATCTCAACGGCTCAAATGGTGGCACCGTCGATATTTACTGAACCCGGCGCCAATAAGCCGGGATGGATTTTTTACTTCAATACAACGCCTCTGATCGCTCCGCGCAATCATCCGATCGTAGAGAGAGCGTTGTTGAATGCAACTGCATCTCTGGAAGCGCACAGAGGGAGCGAGTTGCCGGAGGTTCAGGCTACGACCGGGCCGGGAAATCTCACCCGATCGGTCTTCGAAATCACTAACGAAGGATGCTCACTTGAAGCGGTGATGGTCGCGCACGATTGGGAGCTGACATCCACCAGTCAGTGGCCCCTTAGTTATCGCAATGACTCGAGGAACTGGAGGTTGTCCAATCAGCAAGCGTATAGCGCACACCCGCTTTCGGACGATCGATGAACCTTGCGCGCACTCCACTAGCCATTCTTCGTTTGGCGTTTCGCCTGGGACACGGCCTTCGCTTAATCCTTCCGAAGCAGGCCTCAAAAGCATTCGGGCCGGAACGCGAGTCTGGTGATCAGACTATTGAAAAGATCTACGTAATTAATCTCGATCGTGAGCCAGGTCGATGGTCCCGCATTAAGAAGGAGCTTAGACGAATCAAGGATGTGTTCGGCAATGATCTTCTTGACATCACGGAACGGCAGAATGCTCTCGATGCGAGAAGTTTTCTGCAGGATCCGCCCAAAGACTCAGATGTAGATCCCTATTACACGTTGGCAGATCAACTTTTCGTTGAACCCCAGCCTCGGACACTGCCGAGCAAGTTTGAGCTTGAAACGCCGATCCGAATGAGTAGGGCGGAAGTTGCTGTTGCCAAATCACATATCGAGGTTTGGCGACGAATTGTGCAGTGTACGGAGAAGTATGCTCTCATCCTCGAGGATGACGTATGGTTTCATCCAGGTTTCTCTCGTCAACTTGACCAAGCGTGGAAAGAAGTCACGACTGCAAGCGGAGGATCTGAAGGCGTCGATATCCTTTACGTTTCGTACATGGAAGTAACAAACGGCGCTCCGAAATCGTTCATATCGAGCAATGTGTTCAGGCCGGTGCGCGGACTGTGGTATATGTCGGGATACATCCTTTCCCAACAAGGTGCAGAAAAGCTTCTTAGTTTACTTCCGTGCAGAGGGCCCGTCGATCTTTGGATCAACCAACAGTTCAGCGCTTTGAACGTATTAGCAACCAAGCGCAGTATTGTCAGCCAAAGAACAGATGCCTCCTCAACCAACTCTTACTCAATTCTTCCCACCCTATCTAAGATCGGAGCTATCAACAGCGAGGGCGCGGCCCTTTTTCACACTCGTCCAACCCAACTTCCTGTTTTTGCATTTGGCCCAGTCAACTCGGGCCAGTCATCCCTTGCAATGGCATTGTCCATGCTCGGATACCGATGCTGCAGTGACCTAGAGGGGCTGCCTTTCCATGAGCTGAAGGCGCTTCGTGAGGGCCGTGTTGATCGGGTATTTAATGCGTACGTCAACGTGGGAGCCCTTGCGTCGATGGTCGAGGACCTTCGACGCAGCTATCCGCAAGCTAAGTTCATCGTAACGGCGTCCCCGAGCGATGGTTCTAGCCAAACCTTTCGAGGCATTTTAGCGGGTCTGGATGGTGCGGACGTTGTCGTGCTTGACCCTGACGCCGTCAATGCTTGGCGGATCCTCTGTGATCACCTCAGGTGCGCGCCACCTTTGTGCCCCTTCCCAAGTTTGCACGACTTGGGGCAGAGGCATATCGCTGAAACATGTGAGCAACCTGTCCTCCACCGTAATCGTGAGATACCTAAGTGGGATCGATCACCATGGCTCATTGAACCGGATCAGAGCACTTGGTCGGGCATTCGGGTAGTACCGCAAGCGCCAGAAGAGGAGGAAAATTGGGGCGAGGCCGACGATTTCGATCCGTTGCGTTGGTCTGCACGGTCAGACACATTCACTGGCAACCTAGCGCTGTTCCGTCCTCTGAACGTTGAGTACAACCGGATTGAGGGTGCGACGATTTTCATTCGCCAAGAAGAGTTGGGCGTTCGACAGTTCAGCGCAGGTGCCCTGACAAGCCATGCCGACTACCTCTTTGGAAGGTTCGAATCAACGTTCCGAGCATCTGATGTGCCAGGAGTGATCACGGGATTCTTTCTTCACCGCAACTCGCCGCATCAGGAAATTGACATCGAGATTGCCGGCAACATGCCGACGCGACTCCTCGTCAATGTGTTCTACAACCCAGGTGGCGACGGCGACCAGTTCGATTATGGCTACCGAGGTTCTCCGAGCTATATCGAGTTGGGATTCGATGCTTCGAAGGGTGAGCATCGATATGCCATCGAATGGACTCCGAACGAGATTCGATGGCTGGTGGATGACCTATTGGTCCACCGGCGTGTTCTTTGGAATCCGACCCCGATCCCCCACTTACCGATGAAACTGCATTTCAACGCTTGGCCCCCTCGCTCTGCCGAGCTTGCGGGGCGCCTCAGTATCAGCAGGCTTCCGGCCATGGCTCACGTTCAATCGATACGAGTGCGCGCGCACGGTTCATCGCTGCTCGATAAGAGCGAGAGGATTCTCCCAGATGCGGACGGCGCACCAATCAGCGGGATTTCAATATGAAAATACTCTCTTACAATCCAGGCCATGATGGCGCATTTGCGTACGTCGAGGAAGGCCGCTTGGTATTTTCCATCGAGGCCGAGAAGAGTTCGAAGTATCGACATTCGTCATTATCAGTCCCCGATGCATTTGACGCACTTGCCGAACTTCATTCTGCCCCTGACGTTCTATGTGAAGGGGGCTGGTGGCCCGGCGACTCTCCGCGCGGAGGTGAAGTAGCCGCTGACTACCGCGGTAGCGATCAGTTGATTGTTAGCAAGAGGCGCTTTTTGGGAAAGACCATCGATTTCTTCTCATCTTCCCATGAACGCTCGCACCTTCTGTGCGCGTTTGGGATGTCCTGCTTTCCAAAGGGCACCCCGTGCTACGCGTTGCTTTGGGAAGGTATCATTGGAGCGTTTTACGAGATCGATGCGCAACTGAATATAACGAAAATAGCTGATGTGATGCCAGAGCCTGGTCATCGCTACGCCATGCTCTACGCGTTAGCGGATCCTACCTTCGACAAAAGCACTGAGGAATTTTCCCGTTTATCCGACGCCGGAAAATTGATGGCACTCGCTTCGTTTTCGAAAAGAAGCCAGCCTTCGAGCGCGGAAAAGAAAATCACGTCCTTCCTGTTGCAGGATTGTAATCACCTCAAGCCCCGTGATTGTGAAGCATTGAAAGATTTGCCGCACTACAACGTTGGCGTGGAAGACCCTGAATTCCGAAACTTTGCAGGCATCTTCAGCGACCATCTGTTTGACCGCTTTCGTGAATTCGCTGAGGTAAATCTCAAACGAGGAATGCCACTGTTGATAACCGGGGGGTGTGGGCTTAACTGCGATTGGAACACTAAGTGGAGAGATTCGGGACTATTCAGCGAGGTATTTGTTCCTCCCGTCACTAATGATTCCGGTTCAGCGATCGGCACGGTGTTGATTTCCGCTGAGAGCTGACCCGGCATTTCCACCGAGAAGTGACCCGCCTTTAGGTATCGTTCGTGTTGGTCGTGTTGGTCAAGTTCCTGCGTTTCTCCTTTGTTGTTTTGGGTTCATGGGCCGAGCTGTTCTTGAATCGGAAGCTGTCGTTTCCGGTCTCGAGGATGTGGCAATGATGGGTGAGCCGGTCGAGGAGAGCGGTAGTCATCTTGGCGTCGCCGAACACACTGGCCCATTCGCTGAAGCTCAGGTTTGTCGTGATGATGACGCTGGTGCGTTCATAGAGTTTACTGAGCAGATGGAAGAGCAAAGCCCCACCTGAAGCGCTGAAGGGCAGATAGCCAAGCTCGTCGAGAATGACGAGGTCGGAATGCGCCAAGCGGCTTGCGATCTGGCCCGACCGAGCTTGGGCTTTCTCCTGTTCAAGAGCGTTGACCAGTTCGACGGTCGAGAAGAACCGGACCCGCTTGTGGTAGTGCTCGATGGCCTGGACACCGATCGCCGTGGCAATGTGCGTCTTGCCTGTGCCGGGGCCGCCGACCAGGACAATGTTGTTGGCGTCGTCGAGGAACTCGCAGCGATGAAGCTGTTGCACAAGAGCCTCGTTGATCTCGCTGCTGGCGAAGTCGAAGCCGTTCAGATCACGGTAGGCGGGAAAGCGTGCGGTTTTGAGCTGATATGCCGTCGATCGGACCTCTCGTTCCGCCGTCTCCGCCTTGAGAAGCTGCGACAGGATTGGAATGGCAGCTTCGAACGCCGGTGCTCCCTGTTCGGTCAGCTCTCCGACGGCTTGAGCCATGCCGTGCATCTTCAATTGCCGTAGCATGATGACAATCGCACCGCTTGCCGGGTTATGACGCATGACGAACCTCCGTCTTTCTCAAGGTATCGTAGCGTTCGACATTGGCCTTAGGCTCATTGTTGAGCACCAGTGCCTGAGGTGCGTCGAGGGTCGGCGGTGTGAAGGATTTGCCATCGACAAGGCGATGCAGCAGATTCAATACATGGGTCTTGGTCGGAACACCGGACTTCAGCGCCATGTCGACGGCTGACAACACAGCCTGCTCATCGTGCTGAAGGACAAGCGCCAGGATATCGACCATCTCGCGGTCGCCACCTGGCTTCTTGAGCAGGTATTGCTGCAGGTTCTTGAATGCGTCGGGTAGCTCGGCGAACGGAGCACCATTGCGAAGAGCGCCTGGTTTGCGCTGTACCACCGCCAGATAATGCCGCCAGTCGTAGATGGTCTGTCCCGGTCGATCATGGGAGCGATCGATGACACGATGATGCTCGCAAACGATCTGACCTTCCGCTGCGATAACGACACGATCCGGATAGACCCGCAGGCTTACTGGCCGATTGGCGAAAGAGGCCGGAACGCTGTAGCGATTGCGCTCCAGATGCACGAGGCAGGTTGGCGTCACCCGCTTGGTATATTCCACAAAGCCGTCGAACGGCCGGGAAACAGGCATGAGAGCCGGTGCTTCCTCTGCCCAGATGTCGGCAATGGTGCCGCGCATTTGACCGTGCGGGGTCTTTGCCCAAAACTCCTTGCATCGAAGCTCAAGCCAGTCATTCAAGGCTTTCAGTGATGGAAAGCGTGGGATCGGTTGAAAGAAGCGATGGCGCGCATCCTGCACGTTCTTCTCGACCTGTCCCTTCTCCCATCCGGACGCCGGATTGCAGAACTCGGGCTCGAACACATAATGGCTGGCCATTGCCATGAAGCGCACGTTGACGTCGCGCTCCTTGCCACGGCCGACCTTGTCGATCGCCGTGCGCATGTTGTCGTAGATGCCGCGGCCAGGAATGCCGCCGAAGACGCGGAACGCATGATTGTGGGCATCGAACAGCATCTCGTGCGTTTGCAGAAGATAAGCCCGCACGACGAAGGCACGGCTGTAGCTCAGCTTCGTATGCGCCACCTGCAGCTTGGTGCGCTCATTGCCGATGATTGCCCAGTCCTCCGACCAGTCGAATTGGAAGGCCTCGCCCGGCTCGAACGCCAAAGGCACAAATGTCCCGCGGCCCGTCGTCTGCAGTTCCCTCTGCCGATCGTCCCGCCACTCCCGAGCAAATGCAGCTACTCGATTGTAGGAGCCCTCGTAGCCAAGGCTGACCAGATCGGCATGCAACTGCTTCATCGTCCGCTTCTGCTTGCGGCCCTTCTTGGATTCTGTCTTCAGCCAGACCGACAACCGATCCGCAAACGGATCAAGCTTGCTCGGCCGCTCGGGGACGTTGAACTTCGGCTCCACACCGCCGGCGCGCAGGTATTTGCGGATGGTATTCCGGGACAGGCCGGTCCTGCGGCAAATCTCCCGGATCGATAGATGCTCTCGAAAATGCCAGCGCCGGATCACGCTCAGTAATGCCATGTCGATCACTCCAGAGCCCCCGCTGAAAACATGCGAGGGACGGTTGAAACATGGGTCAATTCTCAATGGAAATATCTGGCTGCGCCGGGTCAGCTCTCAGTGGAAATCAACAGGCACGGCCATCGACGCACAGTTCCACTTCACTGGCGACCCGAAGATCTCTTGGGATGTATATTCTGGATTGCATTTCGTGTCAGACAGGGTTGTCGACAGCACCCTGTTTGATGAAATTGAGCCCAGCACATCGATTGTTGCAGAAATGTTGGCCGGTGACATTATCTTAGGATGGGCAAGCGGTCGGTATGAAATCGGACCACGCGCTCTTGGCAATCGCTCCATCTTGGCTGCGCCTTTCAAAGCGAGCACTAGAGAGCGGCTGAACATTATCAAACAGCGTGAGCAATTTCGTCCAATCGCTCCCGTCTGTTTGGAAGACGACGCTGATAAATGGTTTGCATGCAGTCACCCAAGTCCGTTCATGCTTTACACCTATCGGGCCACCACAGACCGGCTTGAAGCAGTGACCCATGTGAACCGGACCGCGCGGATTCAAACGGTATCTGCGCACACTAACGCTCCATTGTTCGAGCTGCTGTCTGCTTTTAAAGCTTTAACGGGCTACGGTGTGTTGTGTAACACGTCACTAAATTTTAAAAACAAGGGCTTTATTAACACGATATCTGACCTTTCAGCTTACACCCTGCAGCATCAGCTTGACGGGTTTGTGGTCGAAGGGCGGATTTACATGCTGAAAACGTCAGTTCATTACCAGAGATACATGCTTGGTCGCAATTGATGCGAGGTGGACCCGGTCTGATGCTCAACCGCTCGCTTAAAGGTAAGTGAGATTTCCGCGATCACCGCAGCCCGGTTGCTTTGATCCGCGCCGAAATTACTGATCTCGGTCCAGGGGTGGCGATTGCAGCAGACCGATCGTTACTGGGCCAATTGTTTTTGGTAAACGCGCACGTAGTCGATCTCCATCGAAACTGGGAAGATGGTGTCATCGACCTTGCCGGCCATGTCGCCACCAATGGCGAGGTTTAAGAGGAGAAAGTGGGGACTATCAAAGGGCCAACTGCTGCTGCCCTCTTGAGAGTTCTTGTAAGTGAAGAAGGATCGCCCATCAACTGCGATGGAAATAGAGGCGGGAGTCCAGGTCATTGTATAGACGTGGAAGCGACGGCACGCGTCTGAGACGATAGTTTCACCGCCGATGCCGAATGTGCCGGCCGTTGCCTTCGTGTGAATTGTCCCTTTAATCTTGTCTGGAGCACTGCCGACCTGCTCCATGATGTCAATCTCCCCGTTTTCAGGCCAAGGAATTTCGTCAGGGCCAAGCATCCAAAATGCCGGCCAAGTTCCCCGGCCACAGGGCAGGCGTGCGCGGATTGCGAAATGGCCGTAAGTCCAAGCGGCCTTTCCTCGGGTGACCAGGCGCATGGAAGTGTAATTTTGTCCGCCGTAGTCGGCTGCGCCCGTCAGCCGTTCCTTACGAGCAGTTATCGTGAGCTCGCCGTCGTTGACCCGGCCGTTCTCTGGTCTCGATGCCGCGTAATATTGTTTCTCGTTATTATACCAGCCCGATTTATTACCCTCGGTATCATAAACCCATTTCCCCGGATCCGGCAGCCCGGCACGATCGAATTCGTCTGACCATACAAGTTTGTATCCTGCTGGAATCTTAGCTTCTTGTGCACCGGCTGTCGGAGCGGCGACAGCAAAAGAGGCGAAGCAAAGAAGATTATGTAGCCTGTAAATCACCAATTCCCGACTTCCCTCCAAAACTCAGACCCAGCCGATGTAGGGGGTGATGGCGAAGAGAGTGCACTTATATCACAGTTGGAATGATGGCGAACTACGCTCTGCGCGCCCTGTATCATCGCCCCCGTCTGTCGATCGGCAGACACCGAACGATCGACAGGTCTCAGTGAGGGACGAATGCGGTCTGAACGGCAAAGATGGGGTCGGGAAGCGGACATGGAGCCACCCTCGCTCTATGACAGCTATTTCACCCAGGCCTCCAGGACCGGCCGATTTGTTGCGGCTCCATATCGGCCATTCCGGAGAGCAAGTAGCTGCCCGTATAGGGATATTTAGCACGAACATAACGACTAATCGACGGGGTCGACAGTTCGGATCCTTTCAAGAGCGAAACACAGTTCATCGACCTTACTCGCGCCATGCTTGTAGGCGTGACTTGCTTCGAAGGTCGCACCGCGTCGGCGAAAATCTAGCTACCACCTCGGATATCTTCGAAATTCACGGCAATGCTTTAGCTGGAAGGTATCACAAGCGCATCCGCCTGTTGCATGTGCGCCTTGGTGCAAGCCAACCTGATGGTGCAAGCGGTTTATCGCCTATCCGTAGCGCCTGGGCTTCCGCAGCGCATGTTTCCAAAAGAACATAGACGGTAACTGGCGCGGGCAAGGGGACCCAACGGGAATGGTGAGCAGATCGAAGAAAACCGTCGGTGCCAGGTGGGCTCCGACACCAGGACCGCGACCGCAAACGCGTGTCATCAAGACACGCGCCGCCGCCGCCGATCGTTCATATCGTACATCTACCGGAGAAGACACCCTGGTGGGATCATCTCGTCTGGGGAACGGCCCTTCGCATCAGCGAGCTTTCGGCGATCGTTGCAGGCGTGGTTGCGACGATATTTGCCATCTACAGCCTGAATATCGCCATCGAGCAGACCGACCTTGCCAAGAAGGCGCTGGAACAACAGCAGGAGGCGACGGTCGAGCAGAAATTGACGACGGCCTGGCAGATCCTGACGAGTTCGTCGCCGAGCGCCGGCGGCCGGCGGCATGCGCTGACGGTTCAGCTCGAAGCAATAGGAAGCTGGGCGGAAGATGCTTGTGGCGCGTGAGGGCGGCGCCCTAGAGATGTGCCCGCTCGTCGGGGTTCTTTGTCATATTCCACCACGGGAGAATTTCTGCCACGTCGATAGGAAACTTCTTCCGAACAAGCTTCACGCCACAGTCGCGGGTCAGCTCCGGAAGACCGTAGCCAAGGTACTTCTCGTTCACAGCGTGACCAAGAACTTGCATAAACTCGTCGGTTTCGGTCTGAGCGAAGGTGTCGTTTAACTCTTGGACGGACGCGAAAACAACCATGCGCTTGTCGTCGTCGGTGATATTGGCGTCGCCGGCAGCAAGCTCCTTGGCTCTCACCAAGACGGAATCGCGCAGCTTTCGGGCCATCTGCATCCAGCTATCCATGGTTAGGACGATTCCATATGCGTCGGGCGCAACCGTATGGGCTTTGTAGATGCCGCGCCGCGCATGGGAGAAGAACCTCCAAAGCTGGAAGATGCCTTTGGCCAACTGCTCGAATCCGTTTCTTGCTGCGGTCGTCGGGTCTTCGGCGAACTGACCCTCGAAAGTAAGCTTTGTGGCCTTGCACTCGATTACCACGGTGACCGGCTCGCCGTCCCTGACAAGACAAATCCGGCGCATCGATCTCGGTCGCTTTGCTCGGTCCGTAGCGCTCTCCTTTGAACGCCGTCAGCCGGGGATGATAGGCTTCGACGAGCTTGCAGATATAGGCTTCGAACCGAGCGTTAGCTTCGGTGATTAGTTTGTCCGGCCCCTGCCTGATGTCGTAATAAAGGGCGGCGGTTGCTCGGTTCATGACGAGTGTCGGGAGGGGAGCGCAGTAAATTGTCTGACCGTCCCGCGCGGTACGGATCATGGAGCTCTGCCGGAGCACGCTCGGCATATACGCGGTCTTCAATGGAGCCTTAAGACGAGCTACCGCGTCATCATTCATAGCCTTCGCCTTGGCGCGCGCTTCGCCGATTTCGATGCTATGCAACGCTAGAGTCTTATCGAGGTCGCTTTGCGGAAGTTTCAAGACCTTCGTGACGGCATCACCGGGGCTGACCTGCCACGGTTTCTGCATCGTCAAGCCGAACATGGCCAGGCTTAGCTGCATGAAGGTCGAAACCGAAATTCCGTTTTGCTCCTCGAAGAATGCACCACACTCGCCCTGACCGTAGACGTAGGCATAACGATAAAGTTGCTCAGAGTTGTATCCCCGCTGCCACCGAAACTGTCTCTGGCACAGCCGGTACATTTCTTCCCAGATGTTTTCAGCGGTGCCGGTGAGGGCATATTCATAGCCTTCCAGCTGCCGCAGGTTGTTGATCTCTTGGCTGAGGGAATCGAAAGTTGTCAGGTTGGTGTAACGATATTTACCGTCCCGAGGCTTATCTTTTGGGGTGGTCAGCAGCGAGGTAACAAGGGTTTCGAGTTCCCATTTGTAGATGGCATACTCGCCGACCATGTCCTTAGTGACAGCCTGCGGTGGGAATTTGATGTAGTTGCGTCCAGCCTTTTCGTTGCCGGACTGGAGTGCCCATACAGCCCATATGAGGGTGAGGCAGTCGATGTCGTTGGCCCGCTTCAACCATAAGCGATACCGACCTCGGCTCTGCATCAACTTAAAACGGTCCAATCCTGCCATATGCGATGAATACCAAAGGTCGGAACCGAGTTTCGAGGGGGCGGTCCGGTTATCCCATAAGAAATGTAAAAGGGCCGGTTTTCACCGGCCCCCGTAGTCTCGCGTATCTGTATTAGTGGAAGTAGGTAATGATGAAAGCAGCGATCATATAGATCGTCCGCAATTCCACCTTACCCGACACTTCGAGCCGAATATGCATCGTTTGCATCTCCGGTCCTAAGAGCGCCCTCAGAACTTTGAAAAAAGGGTTGAGGCTAAACTTGCAAGTCGGTGGTGCATTTCATCGGAAGGTGGGGTGGCCACCCCAAGAACTTCCTCCTGTGGGCTTTGATGCTTCAATCTTTTTCGCGTTTTGTGCTTTGGTTCTTTGGCGCTTTGATCAGTTTTCGTTTTCAGCTTTTTTCACAGATACGTTTTTGCTTTTGAGACTTTGGGAGCTTCGTGCTTTTTCGGTTTTCAGCGGTTCGTTTTCGAGATTTTGCGTTTTTTCGTGGGTGATTTGAGCTTTTTTGGGCCGGTGCGTCCACCGGCAAATCTTATCTGGGAAAGCCTGATGCAATCTGCAAGAGCCGCAGAAAGAAAATAAGGCAAAACATCCTCAGGTGGAAATCGTTGGTCCCGGTCCATAACTGTACTATCGTGGATGGGTGAGTACCGAGACTGCCGTAACCGAAGATCAAACCTCGTTAGGGCGTCCTTCGGTGTATTCGAAGGAGAAGGCGGACTTCATCTTAGCCGAGCTGGCGGAAGGCAAGTCGCTCCGGCGGATATGCAAGATGGAAGAAGCTCTTGCGTTCGAACCACCTCTCGCTCCATCGACAATTTGCCAGTGGGTTCGGGATACTTCCTGTGAAAATTCGGGAAGTCTGCGAATTATCCTGGCCGACGCTCTGCCCATGGTGCTGATTGCTCCAGTTCGTAAGCCAATTCGAAAAGCATTCGTTCGTTGCCCAGACGACTGGCGAAATGACTACCAATCGGCAATCCGGAGGGCGAAAGCCCTAAAGGCACCGACATCGCCGGCAGACCAGTCACATTATAAACGGGAGTGTAAGACACGTAGCTGCGCAGCCGATCCGCCATCACTTCGGCGGGTATCTGCGGCCCGAGATAGCCGAGAGGCGGGGCTTCACTATGAAGGACTGGCGAGAGCATCAGATCGTAACGTTGAAAGAAATCGTCAAAGCGCCGTGATAGTTCCGCGAAATAGTCAAATGCAGCATGCATTGCCTGAGGCGACTGGCTTCCGAAACGTTCCGAAAGGTAAAGCGTCCAAGGCTCGAGCACGTCATCTGGCCGTACTCCCATCGACTTTGCGAGGTTGACGATCCTGTCTCCCTCGTGACCCCAGAGCGCTATGAAATTCTTCATGAGCTCATGGCCATCCACGGGCAAAGTCGTTTCCTCAACTCTGTGTCCCAAAGTCCGACAATGCTGCGCCGTACGCTCAATTTCGGCTTTAACGGGTGCCGTTGGTTCAAGACCATGCACATCCCTTGTCGAAAACCCGATCGTTCGCCGTGCCGATGATGGGCTTGAGATGAGGCCAATCGCGGGCAGGCGTGCGTTTGCATCGTGCCGCTCATTCCAAGCGAACAAGCTGGCGCTATCACGCACAGATCGGCTGATGGCATGATCCACGCCGATTTGCCCAGGATCGTCGCCCGATCCAACCATTCGGCCACGGCTGGGCTTAAAGCCAAATACGCCGCAACACGAGGCCGGGATCCGAATCGACCCACCACCATCAACCGCACTTGCGATCGGCAGCATTCCTGAAGCCACGGCTGCGGCTGTCCCACCCGAGGAGCCGCCGCTTGAGTGCTCTAGGTTCCATGGATTGCGGCAGGCACCTAAAAAAATCGATTCAGTCGTAGCGTTCAAACCGAACTCAGGCATGTTGGTTTTGCCCAAGACGAGAAAGCCTGCAGCAATCGAGCGCGCTACGATCGGCGATGTTTCGGTCGAGATGTTATTGGCCAACAATCGCGAGCCAGCGGTTCGGCGTGTTTCTTTCAGATCGAATTCATCCTTGATCGCATAGGGTACACCCTTGAATGGACCATCGGGCAATGACCCGCACGCGGCTGTTCTTGCTTGGTCGAAAAGGGATATAACGACGGCGTTGATCTTGGGGTTGAGGGTTTCGATACACTTGATCGTATCTTCGAGGAGTTCCGAAGGTGTTACCTCCCCCTTGGCCACCAACTCCGCTTGGGATGTGGCGTCCAGTCGGGCGAACGACGACACGCTAGCCAAAGCGGTGGTGCTATCTTTCGCCATGGCCGTAGCGCTGGGAACAATCAGTGCTCCGGCAACGGCTTCAATGCTACGCTGCAAAAATTTTCTTCTATCCATGACAATCTCCTATCTCGCGGAGATTGCGCACAAGGGAGCGGTGAATTCTCGCCGAATTGTGGTGAATGGCTGGCCGATTTCTCAATGTCGCTAGCCGATTTCAAAATTCGTGACTTGGCGCAACGTCCCTTACGGAGCTTTGGCGAGTGCGAGACGGCGAAACTCGGTCGGCGTATATCCCGTATCGACCTTGAAGGCGCGGTTGAATGGGCCAAGGGACTGGAATCCAGCGTCCATGGCGATCGTTAGGACCGGTACGTCCTTTTGGTTGGAATCAGCGAGGGCCGTCTTGGCTTCATCGATCCGATAGCGATTGAGAAAGGCATTGAAATTGCGGAAACCGAGACCCTCGTTGATGATCTGTCGCAACCGATATTCCGGCAAACCCATCAGCACGGAGAGCGAACCGATGGTCAACCCCTCGCGGCGATAGGCACGCTCGACTGTCATCAGGCGCTCCAGGCGGCGCAAAAGAGCGGGCTCGACCGGAAGACACGCGTCCTCTCCAGCTTGGCCTATCGGCATTGCTTGATGAAAGCCGCCGCCGGTCGTCGGAACAGGCCGGGCATTTTGATCACGTCCTGCGGCCCGAAGCAGACCCCAGCCGACGACCATCGCCAAGACACAGAGACCGAGCGCGTCAAGCAGGTTGCCGGTAGGGGAGCTGAATGCCATCGACGGCATTAACAAATCGACGAGGGGCGAGGCTATGACGTAGGTAAGAGCTCCGATCAAAACCACCACCCGCAGCCGACGCCGTCCGGCCACCAAATCCGCGCGCCAAGTCGCGAGGGTCTGCGCGACTGCCAACAACGCGAGGAGAAGAGTTGCGAGCGGCAAGGCTCGGCCGGCTATTATTGCCAGCGAGGGCCAGCTTGATATGCCATGAGACCCTAATAGTCCCATGCCGACCATGGCTGCCCAGGGCGTCGCGTGCCAACGACGAAGCTCAAATTCGTCATCGAAAGTCGCATGAGCCCATAACCAGAACACGGACGAAGCGCCCCAGCTTATTGCCATGATCGGCAGACTCCACCAGTCCCGCAGCGGCGGAAAAGCCGGCGCCCCGCGGATCGCATAAACAATGGCGCAAATCTCCAGCGCGGCGCTCAAACGAGCAGTTGCGCTGTTAGGACGATCTCTCAACCGAATGGCGGCGAACATCAAAAACAGCCCAACCGCCGCGCCACGACAACCGATATCAAGAGCGATGAAACTGGCGCTATTCACTATTACGAAACCCCTTCCAGTATGCGCCGGCTAAAGGGCTATCGATCATCGGTGCCCGCCCCTTTGTACAGGCAAGATACTGTGTCTAACTTGCCACCGAAAGGAGCTTGGGGGCCATACTGTCCGGCTTCAGTATTGCCGTGTTGGCAGTTCTCGCAATAATCCCGAGTTTTGTATGGGTTCTGCGCCTGATTTCTGCGACATTCATGCCAGCGGACAGAAGCCTCTGCAAGTGTCCGCTTTCAGGGCCGGTGTAGAACCCTTTGAACGGCGGAAATGGGGGTCGGAAGCTGCCTATTTCAGATCTGACGATGAACGGCCGCTCTCGCAGTTTGGATCTTGTACACCGACAGTCGGATCACGGCCCCAAATCGGTCAATCCATCAATGCCGATGTCCGATGTTGAGGAATTTCAAACCCATGGCTCTTTTAACAACAGGGCCGTCAGTTCTAATCCCTTCAAGACCACGGTTTACGGTTTTCGTGCGGAAATCCAGTTGATGCTTCGGAGCAACGGAACAGCTGGTTCAAATCGCTCAAGGCGACAATTTTAATAAACGTAAGTGTTGCATATTCAACCTTTCATTGAACAAGACTGTGAACCGGCTCTGAACAATGACCCCGTTGAGATCCCGCTCAACAATTTGAAATTATGGGAAAAATCGGAACAACAAGGGGTCATGGGCACCGCTGGCTGTGGCAGCTTCTTTCTCCAGCAAATTGAATATATTTCAATGGCTTATGCCGCATATCTACGGGGTGATCCTTGGATGCTTTTTTACACTGATCGACGACCGCCAGAGCCAGCGTTTCTCGCCCTGGATGCTGAAGATGCCACTTGTCCCAGAGCCTTTCGACTGTGCGGCTCCGATACCCCGCACCGCCTCCAGCAAAGATAGTTCGCTTTCCCTCGAGACTGTTCAATCCGATCTCCTCTGCCTGGCCGGGCCGATTGTGATGGAAATTGCCGCATCTCTATTGCTACATATTGTATAGTGCTATATATCGTATAGTGCTATAAGAAATAAAGCAGTTCGTAGCGAGACTCGAACTGAGAATTGCCGTCAGAACAGGGCCTGAAGCCGCGCAATCGAGGATTATCGTGGGAACAATGTTTACGACAGATAGTGTGGTCTGAATGAATTTGACCAAGAATGGCGAGCGCCGCGCATCCGTGGAGACCGCTCCGGCCGACAGGCGACATGCGGACACCACTGCGGAATACATGGAGGCAATCAGGATGTTCGGCGACGTACCGACCCTGTCCATACTGTATTTTCTAGCCGAAGGTCCGAAGAGGTTCCTCGAATTGCAGAGGCTGACCAGTCTCAATCCCGTAACCCTCACCGCGCGCCTGAAGCGCCTTGTGGAACAACAGATTGTCACCCGGTCCACGCAGGAAGTTGATCGGCAGGCGGTCAGCTACGCACTGGATGCAGCGGGAGAAGAAACGGTGCCGATACTGCGCGCCATCGAAGACTTCGCCCGAGCCCTTACACACCAACCGCCTCGTTGATCGCGATCTCCAGGATACCGCCACGATCATAGGAACGCTGGGCCTGATCGAGAGGGCGTACATTTGGAGACTATCTAAATGAACACCACCAGCAGGCGCTTCGCAGGCAAAGTCACAGTGATCACTGGCGGTGGCGCTGCTATCGCTGAGTTGCTCTCGCAGTCGATGACGCACTTACCGCTTGGTCCGGCCAGCCCCACGTAATGGGATGAGCATAGCAACCGCTCGGGATGCAAGCGTCACCTCCCAGGCCACCTTCAGCCATGGGCCGAACGCGGATTGTCCTCTCGCTCGTCCCCTACCTATCGCATCACCGACTCAGTGTCCGTCTACTCGACCTGTGGAACGGAAAATAATGTCGCTGGCCGCCAGTAGCTCGCACAAACACAGTTTCACTCAGATCTTATTTCGGAGACACCATGCCCTTTTCACGCCCCAACCTCCACGTCGCTCGTTCCGGATCTCGGAGGATCAAATCTGGACTTTTTGCGTGTCTTTTTCCTTTTCTGGTCGGCTGTACGACAGTACCACTCGAGCAGGCGAATACCCTTGGATCTTACGAAGGTCTGTCCTCGGGAGATGGACTAACGAGGAAAGCCAAATTTCAGGTCCAGGCTGAGGGGCTTCTTTTGGTCAAGACGGTGTACATAGAGCCGACCATCGTTTCGCAAGTCGCCATGCAGAACACGCAAAAGTCGTCTGACCGGGCTTTGGTCACGACCGCGATCGATCGGGCCTTGTGCGTCGGCGTTAGCGATCGCTTTACAGTCGTCGACTCTAGGGAAAGTGCCGACCTTGCCATCCACGCAACGATCACCCGCATAGTACCGACCAATGCTTCGATCGCCGGTCTGTCCACGGCGATATCGCTGGGAAGTTCCGCTGTGATCCCCGGTGGCGTTCCCAGGCTGCCGATGGGCCTGGGTGGACTGTCGGTCGAAGCGGAGGCCACGGCAAGGGATGGCCGGCAATTGGCAGCGATGGTCTGGGCGAGGGGCGCAAACTCGTTGACGACAAACGCGCGCGTTTCACCTGTGGGCGATGCCTACTCACTTGGCGACAGCTTCGGAAATGCCTTCAGCAAGATGCTCACCACGGGGAAAACGCCGTTCAAGGGGTTTCCGAAACTTCCCTCTTCACAGAGGTTACGATCGGATTTCGGAGGAAAGCCGAAGTATCAGGCTTGCGAACGGTTCGGTCGCGCGCCCGGCATTGGTGGGCTTGTCGCTGGGAAGCTTGGCTTGCCACCTTCTTGGACGGATCACGGCGCCCCCGAAACAAGGAAGCTGGAGCCGACGGCAACTAACTAGCATTTTACGGTGCAGGCTGCGGCGCGCCAACGATTGGTGGCTTGGCAGACGTACGTTTCACCGGAGATGCACCGCGATGCTGCAGTATAGTGGCAAGCGGGCAGTTCAAGCCCGCTTGAGGCGCTCCCTGGAAACAAGCAAGATCAGTTCGGCCGACGACGCAAAAGCCGCGCAGCCAACCACTCCCCCTCAACGACAGGGGAAGATCGGCGACCTTCCAAGGCTTTCAATCGCTTTTGCAATTTTAAGCCGCCAGTGTGAAATCGTTAGCTGAAATTGAAGCCCATAATGGGCGTTAAACCTAATCAGCTCATGACATTTTGATGTTTGAAATTGCTAACTGAAAGCGACACATTCGGTGGCGTTGCCGGTTTGGTAGGCAAAGACGTTAACCCACCAGGCAGGCAATCCCATTACGGTTAACGTAACAACACCGCATAACCTGTCGCTCGGCGAGCAGAGGAAACATTTCAAAGTAATTTCAAAGATGGTGCAAAAACGATCCAGATCTGTCAAGATCTACGCCTGTCTAAGGGAGAGTAGCCATGAGATTCGGTCTTTTTCTTACCATCACGATGTTGGGAATCGTCGCCGGCACCGAGGCACAGGCAGCCGCTGGCCGCGATTATGAAGTAGTCTATTTCAAGGAACACGGACTCAAGACGCAAGTCGGCACGTTCTACAAGCCGTGCGGCACCGGCGCGGCGAAACTGACTGGGCGCCGGACTCCCTATTTTACGAAATCTCAGTCGACATGCTTGAGCGGTGGCGGGCACTCGCCGCCGTCGTCGTCGGTCAGTTGCCACTTCACCCAGCCGGGCTGTACGGACGCTCTCGCCCGGGTGATCCCGAAAAAATCGCGCAAGAGCGTGACGACCGCCAAAATGGGGAAACATCCGAGTTGACGAACGGCCAATTGACGGCACCGCGAGTCATTGCCAGATCGGGCGCTAAGGGTGTTATGTCTCGACCAATGAGCGTTTGCCGTAACCCTTGGAGACCTGCCATTTCATCCGACCGTCTCTGCTGATTGCGGCGATATGCTGGTGCCTTTGTCCGGCAGGTCTATCGTCGATTGGTGCGACAGCGTTGGCACGAGGCGGAATGACGATGGCCACCGCCGGGCAAAGGGTCAAATCGTACTGATATTCAACGTGCCTAGTCCTGTGACGCGTCCCGCCTCGGCAGAGATTTCGCGTGGGCTGCCGCTTCACCGGAATAGGGGAAGTCTTCCCCGAGTTGACGGTCGCCCTCGTAGACCTTGAAGATGGGGCCATCGACT
>Ga0307510_10002614_pt1 | contig 20558 bp, 26 predicted proteins | sample 12_EM_MG_FD_207224 | JGI IMG/M metagenome (GOLD analysis project Ga0307510, IMG submission 207224) | Populus trichocarpa ectomycorrhiza microbial communities from riparian zone in the Pacific Northwest, United States - 12_EM | ecosystem: Host-associated > Plants > Roots > Unclassified | place... | reverse complement strand
TATTTGGACTGGACTGAATTGAGATAATAAATGGTCGCACAACATCTTACGATTCTAGTAATTGGATGTGTCATGAATTGAGCCGCGTGGAATGCCACCCAGTACACAAGTTAATGTTTTTATATGGATTGGAGACCTTGACGTTCCAGGAACTCGGCATGGACTGGCCTCATTCACAACACGTTGTGGGAGGACGACCGGGGTGTGAATGTGGGTGGGCACCCCTAAAATGATGATTGGCAAAATGAGTATTGAGTGTTGGTTGTGTCACGTCACCGAGTGAACGATATGGTCATATCGACCTATACATTAAAGCGGAGTGTGTCCCTCTTTCTCTTTCTAGAAAAGACAAGCCATTTGACCGGGCGCCGGTTAAATGCATGCGACGAAAGCGTGCAAAGCCAAATAACGATGACGTGGGCCCAACCGCCGGCCTTCTCCGCCCCGCCTACGCGTCGGCTTGCTCGGCCCTGAATGAGCCCGAATTTTCCGACGGCCGAAAAAGAGGGCGTTTATTAAATGCTGATTAGCAGAGAAGAACACATCGAGCTGCGTGGGGAACGCTGCGCAAGGTAGAATGATGTCAGGAAGCGAGGGAATCCCTTATCTTTTTTATGGAATGCATTTTTTGATAAACTTCGCTCGGCACGCATGCAAAGCGCAAGCGAGCAACACGACGACAATGCGAATACATAGAACAGTAGGACCAGTCTGGAACCTATCTACTGTTGTCATTCTACGAATGGCAAAGCGCTGGTCGGGCGGGCGAGATCCAGGGACGACATCCATTGGGCAACCGGTGTCTACAATGACAAAGGAACGGAACAACTACGATGACATCCACTCATCCCACAACATAGTAGACCGGTGATGGATCATCTCATCAACATCAACATCAAATCACCGCTATGGATTGCTAAGATTACGATGATTAAGGAGAAGACTGGCGGGGAGTTGCTGAGGTAAGAGTGGTGGGGATGTCTAGATGCCGACTTAGGTAAGCATAGGAGCGCGCGTGAGGGCTGACGAATGTCGGAGTGTCTAGGAGGCGAGTTTGGCTCCTGTGCGAGATTGGTTGGAATGGGCACAGCAAGTCAGGGGAAAACAACTCCATAGGGCTATTTGGTGCCACGGATGGGACAAGATAACAGAAAGAGAGAACGTCGGTGTTGGGGTGAGGGGTACAGTGGGGGTGTTCTCGGAGTTTGGGGCGAGGGATCGACCAAATGTGGCCAAAAAGTGCGTCGGTGCGATGTGGACGGGCGCGCTTCGGGGTCGACGGGGAAACGAGGCGCACTAGAAGATGTGGAGATTGGCGCTCTGAGACGAATTAGGTTGTGGCGGTTTTCACAAGGCCGGAGAGGACGGTAGGTTCATTATGAGTTATGTGACGTGGGGTGCGTGTCTTTGTGTCCTGTGTCTTTCTTTCTTCTCTAGGAAATACGGGTGGAAACGGCTAGTTGTGTGGAAAGGGTGGAAAGGGCCTGGGTGAGTCAGAGGGAGATGTGGAAAGCCCGAGATGAGATGTCCCCGATTATGGTCTTGAACCGGGGGCTTGGCTCAATGATTCTTTCCCGACGGTTGTTCCTACTATAAATCTGCCCCCATTTATCGTCTCCTCCTCTCCGAACCAAGTCATTCCCCCACACTCCCCGATCAACAACATCGTTCCCCGCCCTCGCCCTCGACAATCCCCTGCGAAAATGTCTCCGTCCTTCCAATACGATCTCCCGATGCGCGTGTCACTCACAGCGACCAACCCTCCGAAGCGCAACTTTTCCCATCGCCGACAGGCAAAGGCGGCAGATGTCGCCCGCATCCTCGACCCATCCTACCTCTCCTCGTCTGCCTCTTCCTCCCCGACATCAGTATATGCCGACACGGATGGCAATCTCCACGATCCCGACTATCGCTACTTCCCCATAGTAGCCGCCATCCCCCGTCGGCCCGCGGCGCCCGCCTGGGAGCGTGGCGGTGACGACGATGATAACGAAGATGAAGACGACGAACGAACCCGCCTCCACAGCGTCTCGCCCCGCGAGCGTCGTCGTGCCCGCTATTCGGCTTACGAGCAGTCGACACCCTACGCCCGCCGCTCGTTCGACGAGGTCGTTGAAGACCGACTTCGTCAAAGCCGGGTCTCCCAGAAGCTCCGCTCGAGAAGCCACTCTCCCCACTATGAGATCACTCAGACACAGACAGTGGTTGAACCCAGCACCATCTCCCGAGAACCCAAGCAGGAGCAGTACACGTTGATGCCCAAGGAGACGCCTGACTGGACGTGAGTTGCCTCCTCATCTTTTCCTGCCTCTTCGTCTCAACTCACGGTGGTGCCACTTTTTCCAGTCCCACGTGTGGCCAGCAGTTCCGTCGCCACTGGCAAGCGTTCACACTTAGTGTTCGCTTTACGATCTTCCGCGTACAGAGGCGGATCAGACGCAAGCCCGGTGCTTGACACCGACGATTTCATAGCATCGCCTTCAACCGACCAAGGTCTTCGATGACCTCGTCTTTTATGGTCTCCTATGGTTTTGACCACGGCTATCGACTGCCGTACATCCTAGCTAGGGCACAGCGATTAACGCCGCAGCGCGATTGCCTGACCGGTGTGTCCTTGCCACCCATGTTTGTGCAAAGGTGCCCTATTCTGCGCGCCGAGTGCTCCCTTTCCCATTTTCAGTCCCGGCTCGCCTTCGTCATTCTCCACATATGATTACCTCTGGCTGCCCTCTTAACCCCTCAACGTATATACACTGACATTTCTTACCGCACTCCGCACTCCAATTTCCCCCTCTCCATTGACGTTCTCATGACATCATGTATCTCCAATGCACGCATTTATTTTATCCCCAAGTTGTCTTACTTACACCAGTGTGTTACGGATACCCACCTTTTGCTACGCCGATAAAATGAAGAACATTGTCTTACCCATTGAAGCCCGACGTCGAGGGCTTTGGACGTGTGCGCTTTCCTGTGCAACATAGGATTGCGATCAATGATTGCGGCGGGTAGCGATGCGATGTGATCATGACGTACTGCGATGTTCGCTCCTGATAAAACTTTCTTTATTCTTTATTTGCTTGGCTCCGGCATACGGTGATTTTGAGCGCATTTGTCGTGGCAATGCTCGACCCGGGAGGGTCTGGTGCCACTTTGGCGAGGGACTCGGAGAAGTGGCGCGCACAGTGCCTTCCGCGGGCACCGGCCGCCCCTGGCAGTGACTCGACAGACAGCCAAGCTGGGGACTGGGGACATAAAGGGGACATTAGTACGTGGCGGTGCCACACCTACTGAACTGAGACTGACCTCGCGCTGCAGCAGTGCGGGTCAGCTGGTCGCTCACGTTCCCTACAGTTGGGTTCCGGGTTCGGGTCCAAGCGTACACATACACGCGCCGCAACCACCCCCTTCCCTTCCTTCGCCCCTCCCCCCCAACGCCCAACCACCCCGAATTTTTCCTTGCCTGGCGGCGTGCCGCGTGTGCCCTAGGGGGTAAGACCGACGAAAGCGGACCGGGCAAGAAGACCGCCACTCCGCCCCTCGCGGCTCGGCACGGGTTCCACATGCTGGGCCGGCCGGGCCACGCGGCTGGGGGCTGTGTCTGTGTCCGTGCGTGTGCCCAGCGCAGTGAACCCCACTCCGTGGCGCGGTTGACGGGTAACGCGTGGTGAGCGGCGGTGCGTGGCGTGGCGACCCGGCATCAATTCATCATCCACCATCAGTTGAGTCTTTGCCTCTTTTCCCGCACCGCACCACACCACAGGAATTTGTGGTTGTGGTTGTGGAGTGGATACCCTCGGTCGGTTCTATGGATGTGCTTATTAATAGAGTTTTTGCCATGTGGATGTGGTTGCTTGCTTGCTTGCAAAGCTGGCTTAATCAGCTGCACCTTGTGCTGCAGGCGGGAGTTGTCCTGTACTGTGTCACCTCGGTTCCTGGCGCCGGCGGCTGTTGAAAAAATGATGCCAACTGCGGGGGTGATGCTGGTAGGTTCGACTTTCAATTGCGGCGGTGCCTCCCATAGAAAACGCATCAATAATCACAAGAATTTGAACCCACCTGCCGCGCCGTCGCGTGAACTAAAATACAAGGGGTTGATACTTTATGATGGAGGAAGAAGTCCTCGGCAAGGCTCCCCAATGGGGAGGAATGTGAAACCCCATTTTAATGGTCGCAACAAGTTGTGTGGACGGCGTTTTTGGGTCGTGAGGTGTCCCTGGAGCTTCTAAGAAGAGGATTGAAAAACTATCCACTTTTCTTCTCTAGAGCCCTTTCCTATCGCTTAGGAGTTGCAATATTCTGAAAGATTACGCTCTGAAGCCACAATAACTTCATGACTCGACCTCAAATGTGATTGCTTCCTATCTATCTATGCAAGATATTTCAGCAATCATGCCGCTAGAAGCCTATAAACTTTCAAAAATGCTTGATTGGTCTCAGATTAGTTATTAGTTTGACTAATGAATATGACTGCTTTTCCAGCTGTTGTGATACTTGATAAACAGCTTGATATCACGTTTTTTAATCATAATGAAACCTGTAGAAGTTAAGTGGAAAGGGGGATAAAAAGCTACTTGAACAGCTGGTACATGATTTTCTCTTGTACGAGCACAGATCAAGTGACAGACATCAACTCTTTGAAATGCTCTTGGGACGCACTCGAAAGCAGTTTAAGTGCGCCAAGTGAAAAATATGCTCAAGTGCAAACATGGTTTTCTGACGCCGAGGGAGGTACGTAGCGCCCCGAAGCCGCGCTGCAAAACCCCCCGGGGCAGAGTGCGGGGTCGTCCTGTCGCGGCAACAACCGCTAGATCTAATTTGCCAAAAGTTGAGTAGATAACCGAACATCGCCACCGTCCCCGAGACGACCGCGACTCCAACACCTCTTTGCATGTGAAATTTGACTAAGAGTCCGTACTTCGCTCAAGAGGGGCGGCTAATGCTTCCACCACCACCAGTTTCTGAATCTGAATATGGTCACAGGACAAATCGCAATCACGGAGTTGGGTGGGATGAACTGAGTTCTCCGCATTCTAGACCTTCCAAGAAATCACTGACTCGGAAGTTCGTTCATTCCGCGCCAGGTGAAAAGGCATGCGGGGCTCCAGTGGAAATCTCTTTGGGGGTGCTGTAGCATTGTGCACATAGCCACGAACCCGGCGAAATAGTAAACATGAGGAAAATTGCTGGAGGGCACGAAAAAGAAGCAGGAGAGATCGAGTCTAAAAATGTGAACATGCGCCGAATAGCCCTGTCTGAAATACAAAACACAAGGCGCCACACTCTCAAATGGCATATTCAAGTTAAATACAGGTTCATAGCCCAATCCCCTGGACATATCCCAAGGAGAAGAGAATCGACTGTACGTGGTTTTCATGAGATCAGATAGAAGCAAGAAAAACGGGGGACACAATTGACCGAGTCACCATGCCGCATTGGGTTGGTCCTTCCGCACAGCCTCATTCGCGTTTGTCCGCGAAAAAGAAAAAGGAAAGGAAAAGGAAAACATGGAAGCTAAGACAAAACTCAGAGCCTAATGGTGACTCATGAACAATTTTTGTTCCCCTGAACCCACAAGAGATACGGAGGTGGATACGTGGGTACGTGGGAACTATTATTGAACGTGGGAAAGTGTGCACCATACATAGTACAGTGCAATCTGCGTCTGGTGCCGTGATGGCGCGTCGATAACGGGCGGGCGTCCTCCGGAGCTCTGTTCATGTGCGGTCGGGGACTGATGAGTCGATGGAGCTTGCCATTTCAGCGAGGCTATGCTCTCAGAGCGCCCCGCCCCTCAGAAAATCCGGAGTAAACAGACGGAAAAGGCAGGTGCATGTGCGATCGATGGTTGGACAGCGAGTCACATGTCCAACCTGGGAAGCTCTGGTTTCCCCAGAGGGCTACATGCAAGTCCGACGAGTTCGTGAAAGCATGAGAACGTAGATGTCGTGCTGGATCTGTTCGGAAGGCGATAAACGGCTGCTGTTGTGAAATTAAAATACCTCTCGTTCCAGGGAAATCATCCAGACGGCCATCGCGGGTAAAGGGTAGAATACAAGAACCGCCCCAAGCTTCCCCAATCAGCAAGGGCGCCCCTCGGGAGATCACAGTGGTTCCCGCCCGTGGGAAACCTGATTCGTTCTGCTCACACTCTGGGGCCAGTCTGAGGCGCTCTGGAAGTGCTCAAGCACAAGATCGGAAATACTCGGGACGTGCTATACGTGTTCAGGTTGACGTTTTAGGTAGGTGGTGTACTCGCAGGACGCAGGATCACGGATCACAACGAAGGCAACTTGAGATGTACAAAAAAGGTCTGCCCCAGTGAGGCTCGAACTCACGACCTTCCGATACCGCCTTTCCCGTGGGATAACAGTCGGACGCTGTAACCAACTCAGCCATGGGGCATGTGTAAGCTGACTCAAACGGAACATATATAGTCTAATCAAGGTAGAGGAAGGTTGCACGACACCGCCGCCATTTTGGTGTGATAATCTCGTTCTTATCGCTGGCGATATGCCGCCCACGCCTGCAAATGACACCGAGTCCCAAACACCGCGGAAAAGCGATCGATTTTGGTTTGACGACGGCTCCGTTCTTGTCAGCTTGGCACCATCAGTGTATAAGGTTCACAAGTCGATTCTCGATCGACTTTCAAAACAGCTCGCGCCGTGGCTTCTCGATGCTACGGACCCCGCCGCTCTCGCGCTATCGGGAGGTATCGGGCATGCCGGAACGCCAGTGATAGCCGTTCCAGACAAGGTGGGCATCAAGATTGAGGATTTCGAGGCACTGCTGGCTCACTTATACCACGACTCGTAAGCGCGTTCGTGTTGATCGCGTATCATTGGGACGTTCATAGTTAGACCTAACCCCGTTTATACAGTCCATTGAGGCCCGAGTGCCCATTCCGCCAGCTCGCCTGCATTCTGCGGGTCTCATCACCTCAGCAACTCGATATGGCCTCAATATTTGAGCTCGCCAACCGTGATCTTGCCGCTCTTTTCCCCGGAGGGCCAGCTCCTTTTGCACACCGACATCGCACCGAATATCTGGAAGAAGCGTTGGAACTTGCTTTACAGTGCGCCGTCGAATCGGAGGTACTGCTGCTGATTTGAGTAGAACCGCATTTACTAACAACTGCTCTCATAGACCAAGAAGGCGCTATTTTATAGTGTCGCCACTTCAACGAACTTTGACCCAAAGGGCGAGTATGATCCCTCTGGCTCAGAAAGCCACGACGTGTCAGACGGGGGTGCACCACATCCCGCACTTTCGCCGCGAACACTTCGTATATGTCACCGCTTGCTCGCCTCGCTCATCGCGGACTTTACGCCTGTGCTATTTACTGTCAGTGCCGCATCCCATATGGCGTGCACGGACATCATTGCGGACTGTTGGATGATCGACGTGATCACCCCTGCACTTGCAGATGGCGGCGTAGGATGCCCCCTTGAGACGCTTGCTCGCATAGCGTCTTTGTCCTGGAAAGAGAGGGGCTTATGCGATGAGTGTGTAGAGAGTAAGAAGACTGAGTGGATAGGAACAGCGAAAGACGTTTGGGAAAAGGTCGGTAGTTGGGTTGACGAGGCTGAGAATGAGTTTCGGAACTAGACATACTTGCTAAGTATTTCTGTTGTCCGTGACATACGAAGGACTGCGGATATATTATACCGTGGTTTATGCTTCGGTTAGAAGCTCTATTCATCCATCTCCTTACACAATCCCCTCTCTCCGAAGCTGCGAGATGTGTTCCATATCGTAACCGAGCTCAGTCAGCACCTGTTCGTAATCGTATGTCATCCATATGAAGGGATCGTACTTAGTCTCCGTACCTCATCAGTATGCTGAGAAAGCCACGGCGGGGGCCTGTTCACCGGCATCTTTTTCCCATTGTATGTGACTGCGGGGCCCACGAGCTTGATCTTTCCAGCGCGGGGGTGCTAGGCACAGAAATGAGAAGCTGTATTATTAGAATGCGTAATGCGATTACTACCTGGACCTCTGCGATCACACCACGTGCAATGGCCTGAGGGTGGTTGAAGGTTTGTTGTATGTTATTAATGGGGCCAAATGGCACGCTGAACGCATTCAGTCCGGATCCGGAAGCAAGGTAAATTCGCACTTACCCGAGCCCATCAAACAGATTAAGCCAATGGTCCAGAGGCTCTTGCATGAGTGTCTCCGTGATAATCTTCACCACAAGCTCACGATTCTCAACCCTTGCGCCGTTGGTATTGAATCTGGGGTCATGGCACAACTCGGGTTGACGAAGAATTTTCTCGGCAAGTAATGTGAACTGAGGAAGGTGTCGGCATAGAGACAAGAGCAAGGGGGCACTAGTTATACCTGTTTATCGTTGCCAGCGCCAATCATGATATAACCGCCTTTGCAAGGGAATACTTGGTAGGGAACGATTGAGGGATGTGCCGTGCCGTGTCTATTAGCTTCCTTTCCTGCGATGAGATAGTTGGATGCAATATTCGCGAGACCGGCAAGCTTATGTCACGGAGTTAGACATACGCAAATACTCCGCGTACGCGACAGACCTGTGACTCGAACAGGTTGCAGTCGATCCAGACACCTTTCCCGGTCTTCTGGCGGGAGATTAGAGCAGCCATAATGGCACCATGGGCATACAGCCCAGTAGAAATATCAGTCACGGCGACGCCAACTTTGGACGGTGGACGGTCAGGTTCCCCAGTTCTGAGAACATGTGGTCAGTACATGGTGCCTTCATGCCCGTCAGATGTTTTCTACCCACATGTGCATAAGCCCTGCTTCGCCCTCGATCACGACGTCATATCCCGCCGCTTTTCGATAAGGACCCGTTTGTCCATAGCCTGAGACGACCAATGTCAATGGAGGATGGGTTGAACGAGGAACAAACGTACCGGTGATGGATGCGTAGATTAATTTCTCATTAATAGCACGGCAATCCGGATAACCGAGTCCCATGGAATCTAACTTCCCGGGTATAAAGTTCTCTACCAGTACGTCTGATTTCGAGACAAGCTGACGAAGGATTTCCCGGCCCTTTGGCTTCTTGAAATTCACGGTGATGGAGCGCTTGTTTCTGTTCACGGCGAGGAAGTATGCAGATTCCGGGGGCAGATGTGACGAGGCCTTTGGCGCGTTCTCGGACAGGGGTGCAGCTGGTGGAATCCAGGACCCTATAGAAAGAACGTATTTCATACAAAGAAAAAAATATAGTGAGATTCTACCCAACGAGTGTCGTCACCGTGCTTTACTTCCTCGATCTTTATAACGTCCGCGCCAAGGTCCGCGAGGAGCATTGTTGCGGTTGGGCCCGCAAGAACACGGGTCAGGTCGAGAATTCTAATTCCCCGCAACGGTGGTTCAATACCTCCTCCATTATATGGAAGGGACGCTGGTGAGGAAAAGAACTTGAAATGCGAGGACAGGCTGGATAACTTCGGTCGAATGGGAAGGCGAGAGAGCAACATTACTGTATCTGTCCAAGGCGGAAGCGCCCGGGCCGACGGGTCTAGCCACGGCTCACATTGTATACTCTCAGGCTGAGGCTGCTCCACCTGCCATCATCCCGCAGTGGACACCCCGACCCAACTTATTTCATGACACCCGATTAACTTATCATGACCACCCCTACAAACCACTCTTTGATAGAACTGACCGATCTCTTCTCATCTCAACCTTACAGCCTTGTTTACGATCTCCCGCTTTTCGCGTTATCGATCCTTCTTGCCTTCGCAGGCGCTTTCCTCACCCTCGACCGCACTCGATCTTTCCGACCCCGTAGCGACCCTCTCTACGTCCCAGGTTCTTTCAACCTTACTAAGAGGCCAAAACGGGGTCGCGTCTACTTGCAGGGTGGTCTTGGCGGTATAGCCATCGGGTACTCATTCGGACGTACGTTTATCTGTAATCCGTGCCGTAACGAAGCTGAGAGTATCCCAGTCCATCTGTCGACGTTTCTCGCCCTCGTCGTTCCTAATACAACTACTTCTGCGCCTTTGGGTCCAAAGTCCTTCTTGGCTGTCTGGGTGTTAACTTCCATTCCTTTCGCCATCTTTTCCGGTCTTTTCGAACATGTTGCTTTCGCACTTACGGGTATCACTGGGGGGTAAATATCTCCCACACTTCTACATGGTCATATTATCTGATGTCTTGCCCTTCCCTCTTAGTACGTCATTAGCCCTGGCCCTGTCTGTATCAATCCATCCCAATCTTTTGACGCGACGCATCCTCCTTGCTCTCCTGGTTCCTATATTCTGTATCTTGACGGTGGCACCGTTTGCTCGCACCCAACGTGGTTCAATCCGCCTGGCAGCATCTGCTTCTGGCACCTTCGGTCTGATCTTGTCAACTGCCCTCCTTGCACATGTCCAACCCTGGTCAAATGTCTGGGAACGATTATGGATAAGTGATGGCAATGGATGGGGTACTGGGTCAGAGCGAGCGCTCAGTGCTGGTTATTGGCTCATCCTCATAACCGGCTGTTTAACGGATTTGGCGCTTAAGAGGTATTGTGGGGGTAATCCTGACGAGGTATGTCTAACGTTGCTACATCCAGATCGGTCTGACTGCACAGCTGTAGGAGTGGGATACGTACCTCGCCGAATACGCCTCGTCGCTCCCCATTTCCCGTGACCGTGCGGGTGTCTTCCGACCACTTTCACACAATATGTGGGACCGACTTTTCCCGTGGATGCACAGGTCAAAGCCACCTGTTGCATCCAACTTCCTGATTTCCCCTGATGACAAGTACTCTCCTTCTCCACCCCTGTCTTTTGATCATCGTCAAAGCACCGAACGGCCGGCAGCGCAGCCACTTTTCGCACTGGATGATTCACCCAGCCTCCTTCGAAAGAAGACTCAGCCCCCTCTCGCCCGTTTGCATGGGTTGAGGGACGCAGGAGGCCACGGCCGACGCAGACGCGAGCTGGTGAAGTTCGGTGTTATGAATCCCGATGATCTCAGCTCAGATGATGAGGATGATCCGTTGTCTGCGCCACCACCGCGACCTACCCGTCGCACATCGACGTACTCCAGTGTCACGCTCATCAATGGATCCAGCTCAGGTTCTCAGCGCTTCTCTTTAACGAAAGAAGATCAGGAGAAAGTGGCATCCGCGAAGCGCACCGCATTACGAGGCAAGGAAGATGCTGCCCCAGAGTACTCTGATCACGAGGAGGACGTGACCAACGCACAAACGGAGGCAAGGGAACATCGCGACTCGCCGGATTGGAAGCCACCATTTCTCACGCGACACGCCTCACACGCTTCAAAACCTGCGCAGCCCGTTGGCGCAGTACCGATGACACCGTCACTTATCCGTGCGGTGGACCGCATCGCGGCTGCTCAGGCGCAGGCGTATGGGTCTTCTCCTGGTTCAGACCCGTCGGTGGCCATGCAAGGGGAGGGTGCTTCAGCGAGGAAACAACGGTGGGAGGCCTTCTGGCGCGACGTGACCGCCAAGGCCGCAGAGAGCAAAAATGCATGAGAATGGTATTTCTATTTTTTTACGACTAATGTACGACTTGTAACGACCCTTGATGACCTACGATTCATGACATCTCTACCTGTTGTTGACCTTACTACAGTAGTTGTAGGCGGTATCTGATTTTCATTGACGCTCAAAGTATGGTGGACCTGAGGATCGGATGTTGCTTGGCAGTTGCCACTGGAATGAACCTCTGCAAGGGAGTTCTCCATGGTCGGCCAGATGTCTCGATTTTCGGTTAGCTTGATGCTGCCTTTATCGGTATCGCCCAACAGAGAAAGCCCCCCGAAGCGAGGGTCGATATGCATTTGTCCATCTGTCCGTCCGTCTATGTGTCACCGCGACGCACCATCACTTGCCACCACACTGGCTGATCAAGGCCCTCATTCCAATGTCGAGCCCATCTTCTCGAATTGTGATCTGACCATGTCTAGCCTTCTGGGGAAGGGGGGGAGAGAAGAGGCAACGCGTTATTACCCAGAAGACAGGGCCAGGAAGAAACACTTACCAAGTTTCTAGAACTTTTCCGTATTCGCCGCGTCGATGGGATTCTTGAAATATCGATCGGGTGACCGGGGCCATTTTATTGCGATGTGGAAGTAATCACTCGGGATATGAAGCAGTACAATGAGGCGTTGGACGTGCCAGTGTTGGCGATGGATGACTGACGATGACCCTTCAGATCTTCAGGGCCTGGGAATACAGTGCACAGATTGGAGTTGAGTTTGAAGCTTTGAAGGCTGATCGATGGGTGTGGGGGGCGAGCAACCGTCGGACGCGGACGAGACGGCGTCTCAAAAATCTCTGGGTGGTCACGCGTGCGCAAAAGTGCATTCACTTTCGTGTCTTCGCCCATCTTGCCCGTTCCACACGACACGAACTTGCCGTTTGTTCCGTCAAGCTTTTCAATCTTCTTCTTTTCTTCTTTTGCTGCCACTTCAGGGGCCAGGCCATTTTTCGTACCGCTTTCCTTTTTTTTTTTCATTCACTCTTCTCTTCCGCTGCCTTGCCCGGGATCTTGTCACGCGAGGATGCCAGGATGCTACAGTAGTCGGAGCACCCCCTATTCTTGGCCATTCGACAAGGTAACAAGCCACCAGTCATCCAGTCGCGCGTTGCTAGTCCCCTGCGACTGCTCGATTTTTCATCATCGTTGTGGTCATGACAGGAATTGAGGTGCGGTGTCGTTATTTGCGTTGAAGCACTCAGGCGAACAAAGTGCACCAGGTTGCAGCCACCAAGCCACGACACTCTTGAAGCCAGTCTCTCAGCGCAGAGCAAGCATAAAAGATCCAGCCGAACCGGCAGAAGATTTGATATTGACTGATAGGTTCCCAAGCTAAAGGCGGACACTTCTTATTTCAGGCGATATTTCTGGTGCGTTCTGCAGGTTCTTTTTATTTTCTTGGAGCTGTTGATTTTTTCTTTCAAAGAGCAGCTTGATGTCGGACACAATGACAACCATGGGTTGTCGGTGTGTAGCTTTATGTGCAGCATTGCTTTCCAGCCGGGCGTATCTTGATGCCCTGTCTTGATATTATTGCCTTGCAGTCTTGGTTTGAAGCAGTCAGGCTCTTGAATCTTCTCTTCCATGCTTTCAATCACACTGGGATGGACGTGTTTAGGACACCTGGATGATGGCTTCTTGTGGACCTGTCACTTGCCTCTTCAGCGTAACATGTAACAGTGTGTCACACTGTCACACTGTCACCCAGGGATTGTCACACCAGCGGCAACATGGAGACACAGCACAGACAGAAACAGAAACAGTACGCCGACTCCGCTCTCGAGCCATACTAAAGCCGGAGTAAGTGTTCCCGAGTAATGAGCGGTGGGAATCCGATCCAGCATGGATCAAGTATAGGAAATGGCCATGTGGGGGCCTATGCTGGAAATTAGGAAGGGTAATGATCCGGATATCTTTGCCTCCGTGTTTCGACGTTTGTAACCCGGTCCATGTCACCAAATCAAGGGTGCCTTCCAATAATTTCCGTGCGTGCTCGAATCCTTGTAGCTTGTGACCCATACCATATCCGGCGTCAGTCAGCCTTGAACTGTGGACATCATGAGTGAGTAATGGTTTCCTTTTCCTGACCTTCGGACTATGGTTCTGGGTTGCGATACGGTCTTGTCACCACGCGCTACTTTCGTATTGTATCGATGGATACCCAAGGATTCCCAGGTGGTCGGTGCATTGACATTCTAAGACATCCAGCTCGCGGAAGACGGGTTATCAGTGAAGCTAGTGTTGGAGCAGTAACGACGAGTCTGGCCGGCCATTGTTCGAACGGGAGTGTGTAGACGCCGCGTATATGACTTTGGCAATCTTCTGTGCAAGTAGAGGCTTGGAACTGAAAAGGAGTGCAGATCCTTGTCGTTCTGAGCGTCTAGGCGTCATCGAGGAACCCGCGGCGACTTTGCAATTATAATGTCAGACTCGTGCTGGGCGGGATTCTACCGAAACTGCCCGCCCATTCATTCGCTTTTTCTTTTTCGTTTAAAGAGCCTCTTTCATCTAACGTCTTTTTTTCTCGGCTCTCCTCTCTTTTTACTCACACGCTCGTTGCAGTTACCTTACACCAACTTTTTCATTCACTCTTTTGTATGCCGGTTCCCCAGCCGCCCTATCCTTCCTTTACTTTGGTCATGTCTTCTGCTCCATTTGCCGCTAACGACAGCATGCGGCTTCCTGCGTATCGCGCCTCGCATCTTGCTCGGTTTCACCCATACCCACGCTCTCACCACTCCCATTATGAAGAACGGCTTTTGGTGCGCTTGTTTATTCCGTGTTCTCATTTACGCTAACGCTCCTAACAGACTACCATTGATCGCCGTTTTTCTGAGCTTTCTGAGGGTCCTATTCGAGGTGTAGCCCCAAGCGCGGTAAGAGGTCTGCCATTGTCCGTACTCGCTTCCCTGATAAAATGGTGGCTCGGTTAGCCCACGGCGATTCCAAAAGACAAACGAAAAGCCGAAAACAACTCTGAGGCCACAGCAGCCGAGTCCATCCTTAAACGGCAGAAGCTTAAAATTGCTGCTGGTCGACTTTCCGTATGGGGACACATATTTTCCAACTGTGAAACGTCATTCATATGATTCCTGGTCGCAGGCCGTCATCGTCACTTTACGCCGTATGTATCGTGGAATGTCGGTGAAGCAAGCCGAACAGAAGCTGAAATTCGAGCTCATGAACTGAGCGGATAAACCCTTTCATCCATGCTTGGTGGACTACGTGCTCTCTATTCGCTTCTGGGCCATCACGGCTTCATCTATCGCGGGTCACCCGGTTGGGACTGTGTTTGTGTACTACTCCAGGGATGGAGTCCTTCACTGTATCTATATCATACTGGATGTTTTTCAGCGTAACTCGTGTGGGCTTCCATACGGGTATACCAATAGTCTCTATCACCTTCCTCGTCCGAGAATATGCAGCGAGGAAACTCGGAAGTAATCTGACACCAATTGAGATTGGTGCAAGCTTTTTAGATGAAGGTCATTATTTCCGGGATATACCAGGGGATTGCCCTATAGAGTGCAGTGCCGATTTGTAGGGTGCTTGATAAATTGACTGAACTACACAAGATGGGAATGTTATGAGATGGGTCGATGCCTAGATACATGCCAGAGTTTATCCCAAAATTGAATTGCGACCAGGGGCAAAGCCAACCGGGCATCGAGGTATTATGATGCAAATGTCGCCTATACTGGTATTGACTGGGAAAAAACATGATGCGCGTCAGACATGAGACAAATGAATATGACAATAAATTGGGGCGCGACCAACGAGCCTAAACATGTCCAACGGCACGCACCCTGTCAATCACTGGGTCTTCATAAAATTTTGGTCCCGTATGCGCTGCCGATTCTCCTTCCTCAGACGGCGCTTTTCCGCTTTCCCACCAGGTCCGTCATCCGGCAACTCGGACTTGTCGAGCAACTTCCACAACCACGGCGGATACTCCTCGTCGGCGAGGGCGAGCACGGGGGGCTGGTCCTTGAGGTAGTTCAGTCCGACGAGGACGGTGTTCGGCGCGCAGGAGGACCGCGCGCCTGCGCCTGCTAAGACGTGAGCTGCGTAATTTTTTGCGCTTGTTGTGTTGTTGGGGGGGGGTTGTGCGGCGGGCTGCTCACCTCCGGTTTGGGGTGTCCCCGCTGCAATTGCCCGTTCTGGGACAGTTTTGGAAGTAGCATCCGTGGACTTGGATGCAAATAAGCGTAAATGGAGAGTACGGGTCTGCTGTCGAAGAAGAAGAACGCGAGAGACGAGCATGAGTGGTCTCTAAGTGCGACGCGCGTTGTGACTTTGACTATTCGCGTGTGTGTGTGTGCTGCTCAACACGGCAATTGCCAATTTGCCACATCGAAATGACCAGCGTCTGACCAGATCTGGTCAGTTTGATTTCCTCAGTCATTGTCAGGCTGGCCACCTTGACTATGGCCTTATCAGGCTTGTTGTTTTGTGTAATGGCTTCATGGCTGACATGGACAGGATATACAATATATACAAGCATGAGCACGCCCGGGCCAACCATAGTCGCATCAGCCGGGCATCCAAGACTCCAAGTCGCTTTTGGTCAGACCAGCTACGCGGGAGAGATATGTCATCCACTTTTTTATTCGCACTTCCACTGTGATTCTGTCCAAAAATATGCGTGCATTGATTAATTAACACATAACGTATCTCCCAATTGATGTGTGAGATGACAAGTGTCCAGGCGACAAGAGACCGCAGACAAGGGCAGAACATGACGGGTATGAAGGGAGACGGGGGAAACTGAAAGCAATGGATTCATCATCGCTGAGCACACGACGAAAGAAATGCGAGACAACTTTGAATGTGATAATGAAACAGCAAGAAAGAGTATATGCCAGTCGCAATGATCAACAGCGAGGTAAGGAGGGCAGCCAAACGCTCACACGATGCGAACGGAGCAAGATTGCGATGCTGGGGATTCGAAAAACGGGGCAGGATACTGAACGAGACAAATCTCATGCCAGCACACGAGAAAGGATAGACGACAGACCAATGGGATTGCGGAGAAAAAGTGACTATTTACACTGGCAACAGCTAGCAAGTCAACTAAGAGTTGAACAACGCATACACTTTAATGTTTCCCAGTTTCTGACTCGATGGCTCTGACGCTGTTCGTTTGGACGTCGGACAATGGTCTTCGATCATCTAGGGATAAGTGCCTGGTCCTGATGTGATGCTGGAAGGAAGTCCTGAATAAAAGGTAAGTGGAATAAGAAGTTGCTTCGACGAAGTGCGGGAAATGTATCACCGGAGTGTGTGCTTCACCGACCCATGGCAAGTTCGGAGTCGTAGAAGCGGCAACAGTCGAAGTCATGTACATGTACATGTGCATCATTCCATCATTCCAAAATCGCTATCAAACTGAATGTCTGCATCTTCAGAGCTTTTATAGGCATGTTGGCTGTAAGAAAGTAGAACTGTCCTACACTCCATTGCTTTCAAGTTAGTTGTGCGATCGGAAGGAAAGAGTGGATAAGGCGAGGAACAATCATTTCTATTCTGTAGAATCGCTCGTGTAGACCATTCCTCTTTATAAACCATGAATATATGTGTCAATACAATAGCATATATGTATGAGATATGGAAGGTCGTACCATTTACTAATTGGCGTTTCATGGACGGTCCTTCGGCGCTTCGATGGTTGCTCGTGTTCATCCGCGCAGGGTGGGGGGACAAGATGTTCGCACCATCAGTGAGCAGCGGGCTAGGTTGTATGAACAAGACTCGGAGGAATCGGCTGCGCGGGCGAGAGTCCTTTTATCGGGATGGAACAGTGCGAATACATCCAGAACGGCTTCCAGGACCTCTGGCCAGCAGGGATCTGTACGCGGGTCTGCATCTGAATCGATACTCTGGGGCACAGTCACTGAACGACACTGAAGCGACAGTGAAGAAGCGACTCCGAAAGGTCATTGTAGTGTCATTGTTCCGACATTTCTTCCCAGATGTGACCGCGAGAGCGGTTGTGGCGTAGAATAACTTTGAATTGCTTCTTGCATTTGCACGATGAACAGAGAGGCCCCGTTGATCGTAGAAGTCTCGTAGAAGTCTGACCTTTTACACCAAAAGCACTGAAAACGGGCCATGGGTGTGAGAAAAGACCTATATTCTGGGCATGGGCATGAGGTGAGCAGTTTTAAAGAGGACGCGACTTATGACGCCATCTCACTCATCTCTTTTTTTTTTCACCATCGTGGTCTACACCGTTTAACGCATTGTCTAATACACCACCACGGACAATGAGACAACCTGAACAACCTCCCGATGATGCCACACCTCCCAGCCCTCCTCCGGAAACAGAATCGACGGTATTCAAGACAGATCCGACTCGGAACGAAGTTGGGGTCGATCGAGGATACCCTGTCAAACTATCGACTGACACTGACTCGTTCGTCGACCTTGAACACGTCCGCGAATTCCCTAACCTTGCCGTTAGAACCTCGCACAAAACTGAAGATCAACCATTTTATGCACCGTTTCCAAACCCTACCATCTTTCGACTCATGTCTTGGTACTATAATAGCTCAGCGACTTCGAACGTCGACCGGGCCGACAGTCTTGTCCGCGATGTTTTCAGTGCGCCAGACTTCGACCGTCGGGACCTCATCGGTTTCTCAGCAGCAAGAGAAGCAAAGCGATTCAAAGCATATCAACGCTCCATAGCACCGGACACTAGGGTTTTCGATGACGAAAAGATGGAAGGCATCGAAGGGGACGATCCTGGCCCAGGGGATGGTGAGGACAAAGAGAACGCTGACGGTGATGTTGTGTATAATTACAAGGATTGGCGATGACCCGGACTTAAAATAGAAAATCCCAATGCACTACCATTAGGCATGTTTGTTACGTGTACATGCAGTCGACGGGACATCCTCAGCATAACGTACGCCGGCCAACATCTGCATAGCGATCGCCAGACCGACAAATGAATGGACGGTCCCCATCAGCCTGGAAAATGGAAAAGAGTGCAAGCATTAGCCAGACCGACGACGCGCCGATGAGAGTCGAGATCTAGCCAGCGTCTGTCAGCTTGGCAGATACATGCAGGTGGGATGATAAAAGGATACCGGCCAGAGCTTGGCCAGTTCTTCACCAGGCCGAGAAACGACCTTGTGACTTTTGCTGATAGTGACTGGACTGGATGACTATGTGTTTCCGCGCGGCCCCAGCACCTGCATACATCTGAACTCAGAGTGGTCAGCTTACAAAATAAGGGTGGCATGTGCATTCTAGGTAAAACAATCCAAAGTATCTGGACATAGGTTTCGTGTGGCCATTTACCATATCTTATTCTGTGTCCGACTGTCCTCAACTATGGAGGTCTCCGTCCTCCATATTCGGGCCTCGCTCCCAAGGTTGTTCGGGGTGCTCAGGTTCATTCCTCCTCATGTTATCGTGGCTCACAGCGCCGCTAAGGAGTTCCACTTCTGCCTCACGTTGACTGTCCATCGAGTTGCGATGATAGTACGGCAGGCCAGATGCATATCGATAAGTATCCTCGGGATGCAGTGTCCGCGGGGCGTAAGGGAGGTGAGAACGTTTGGAGCCCAGGGAAGGGAAATATTGTCTGTATGCAAAGTTGGCGATGGTGAATCCAAGGAGTGAACCAGCAAGGACGTCCTGCCAGTGGTCTGTTGATGAGGAGACATGCATCAGCTTTGTCAATCGCAGTACTGAGAACTTGGCACTAACGTCGATAATCCATGGTTCGGGAGATGGCGACGAGTGCGGCTCCAAGCAACGGGAGAAAAGATATCCAAGCTTTGTGCTGATGCAGATTTCAGCCTAACTGTGCTTTATTTCTTTTCAATATTTAGTACATACCGCATGTCCTCGAGTGTCAAACAAATGCATCTTTCCGGCAATATACAGTGATAAAAAGGTCAGTCCAGCAAAGGACACTGGAGATAAAGTCAGTTCATCCTCTTTACGCGTTTGAAGGTATAACATACAGCTCGAATGTCCGCTTGGGAAGCTTCTGAAGCCGTCGTTGAGGATATGGCGATCCGATTGATGACATATCGCTGCAGTGGACAGGCCAAAGTCAGGGTCGGCTGTCCCCGCGTCTGGGTTGCAACGATCAATAATATCTACGCAGGACGGGTCAATCAGTCAGCAATGCGGCATGCATGAGAAGTGTTCGGGTATCACCTGGACGTGGACGTCCCACCGTGATTTTGATGGCTTGCGTAAAGGCACCAGTAAGAGAAAGCGACAACACGACTGAATAACCCCACGTTTTGATCAGCAATACATCAACATATTCGGAACGTCTTGTCTTACGACCGAGTGCGCTGTTGTGTGCGTCCCACAATGTGCGTATCGTGAGGAGGTTAATGAGCCATTGTAACGCCAGTGGCGCCAGAAATGCAATGCAATAGAGGAGAAAATTCTGTAATAAGGACACGATCATGAACGTGGAGCAAGACAGACGACGTATTGCACGCACGGGTACCCTCTCATGCACAGCAAACCTTCGAAACGGGTCAGTTCGTCTCATGGGGCCTTGCTACTAAAGAGGCGGCTTACGTGTGACGCAAACTGGTGGCCCACAGTCAGCATAGTCCGAAGAAGAGGAATAGGTGTTACGCACGAGGTGTCCGATACTGAAAACTCACGCCTGAATCCATTAACATCGTCAAGAAGGAAGAATGCCACGCTGATGATGTTTTTTTAGTGGTGTAAAGACTGTGGTACATATATGGGGCACATACGCTAAGGTAATGGTGAGAATCCTGACCAGACAGGTTAATTTGCCTCGTAAAACAGGTGCAGGGGCGACGAGACGCACCAGTCGGGAGCATAAGAAATCAGCAATTTCTTCTTATCCTCTTTCTGAGATGGACTTGATCCGAATGAGTTTCTGAAGAAGGACATGGTTGTGGTAGGTACAAGGGCATCATGATCATCTGGCTGAGGCCTTTATAAGTTCAATTGAATGGGGTCGTGTGAGGACCCCGAGACAGGTCAGGTCAAACAGTAGCCGGGAATCGACCCTCTTCCAACGCCAGTGACCATGCTTTTTACAGTGCAATGCGGGTA
>Ga0307510_10002613_pt1 | contig 20560 bp, 20 predicted proteins | sample 12_EM_MG_FD_207224 | JGI IMG/M metagenome (GOLD analysis project Ga0307510, IMG submission 207224) | Populus trichocarpa ectomycorrhiza microbial communities from riparian zone in the Pacific Northwest, United States - 12_EM | ecosystem: Host-associated > Plants > Roots > Unclassified | place... | reverse complement strand
TCTCCGATGGATACTGTGGTAGAGGAAGCGATCGACGCATTGGGCGATGCAACGCACGTATGTGGATGGAGATTAAGAGAAAGGTCCATGCGCTTCTTGAAATTGTCTGCGTATCGCGGCGTCAGCTTGAGCGTCGGTGGTGCCACTCGCTCCCAATCGCGAGATTGTGCGAATACATGTGGGGTGTGAGTCACCCCGCTGGGGGGTCGAGTAGCCCAACTTTCAGCAGTCTTGACAAGATCTGGCGCATACATGCGGACGTTCCGCCTGACGCTGACAACGCGCACCGCGCGCGCTCCACGGCGAGGTTGGAGCCTGTCGTGCTTCTTGTATCGGGTGGGCTGGTACTGGGAGCATTGCCGGGTAGCCCCGAATCCAATTTCTGAGCCGCGTGGGTACGCCAAGAGATCCAGCGCTACCAGGTCCGCCGCCAAACGAACCAGACGACTCATTACTCGGTGCGTCTTGCCAACGAACAAAGGAGAGTAGGACGTGCACCACTGCGTTTGTGGTTATTCAAGGTAGGTGTGGTGGAAAGGTAACGCAGCGGGACCAAGGCGAAAAGAAGGGGTTCGGAAAGTGGTGAAAGAGTTGGAGGTGTGCGCCCTGAAGATGACGAGTGGGCCATCATGAGATGCGCGAGGAGGAAGAGAACATTGATTATGATTGAAGGGAGTGGTTGCTGTAAATGTGCGATGAGGGGCTTCAAAATGGGTTGCTGGAAAATCTTGCACAATAAATGGGAATCAATAATTTGCGTATAAAGGCGTGGGGGAGAAAGTCGCTTACCAAGTTCGTCCTCACTCCACCCGACATACATATCCCAAGAAGAGGAGGCCTCGTACGATATTGCCCCCAGAGACACGCAAGACTCGGGCGAGACCCCATCGCAGGTACATGACAAGTTCTGCGGGCGCAGCAGAGCGGGCCTCCTTGTGCCATGTGCGCTCAGCGTCCGGCACAGGGAACGACACAGAAGTATGGAGGAAAGCTTGGATGAGGTGATAAACTCCGGAAAAGTTGACGTCGAGGGCAAGACTGGAAAAAAGGAAAGGAGTCGTGAGACCACGTGAGCTCCTCGGTGATGGTGTGGAAAAGGCGGTCAACCTCAACGAGACCGAGGACGACGTGGTGGGGACATGAGAGGCAACCGCATTCTTGCTCCCGCTGGAGGTGACCTGTGGCGCTCATTGTTAATAAGGGTATCCAAGGGTGGGGGTTTGGGGCGAAAGCACGAGGCCCGATGAGGGCACTCCAGCGACACACGACGTGGCGCGCGAGGCACAGCATTGACGATCTCCAAAACTGCGCGAGATCACGCCCAGTGCTGAGGGGTGACGATGGTGATGGGGGAGAAAGATGATGAGAGAAGTGAGGTGAAGGTACGGACCCCGTTCTGAATCTGACGGACTTGCAGCTTCACCGCCGAGTGGGTCGAGGTTGCCAGGGAATAAGCTGCCGTCGGGAATAACGATGTCTCCTCCGTTAGGGGTGGCACCGGGTGCCCTGCCCTTCACGCCGCTCAGGGTGCGGGTGCGGGTCTGTCCTTGACAGAAACGGTCACCGCACCGCGGGCAGAATTTCGCTGGAAACGCGGCCGAACTCGTCTGAAAGTTCTGTGGAAGTCTTCCGTGACTTGAGGAGAGAGGAAAATGTGCGGGAACGAGAGAATAGGCTGGGCATGAGAGGGACGGGACGACCAAAGAGACTCCAAAGAGCCTTCGAAAGGGAGGCGAGACGAGGCGGGAGAGCGACGAAACGACCATTTTTGGCTTTGGGCGCCTTGTTCCCCTTTTGACTAAGCAGCAAATGGCATCCCACACAAGTCGCTCACAAGTCTCCCCCTCCCCCACATTTCTCTCTCTGATTGACTGCAGTTCATGCCTCTTCCTGATTACCTATCCTTGCAGTGCGCCCTCCTGTCATGGCCACTCTTGGATGCCACCTTACCGTAATGACACCGTGTTACGAAAGGTGTTCAAAGGTCAGTCCGTAACCACAATCCCCCCCTATGAACCACTGGTGAGAGAATCGAGGGTTCAGAAATATGGAATTGATTTTGCAAGTTGAAGGCGGCACCACACTTTTCGGATCGGCAGAACATATGGTATGGCCCAATTCGTACGATACAGCATCACAATGAAGTATACGGCAGTATATCAGGGTGACTCTGTTGGTACTGTAGTATTCATGAAAATTTAGAATGACTATGGATTCGCATTGAAGTTACTTGTTACGTGCATTTAATGAGGTGTACTCGACCAGACATCTCTTCCCCCTTGTTTTTCTGTCGCCGGAGGAGGTTACTACGGTACTGGTCTCTCTGGGATAATAGTCATTCAAGCAGGGCAGGAACCCCAAGCAGGTCGAAACGGAAACGGAAACAGGCGGTGTTTCCGGCTGCCCATGGTCCGCACGGACCACACCCACATACAGCCACTCTTAACTTCCCGGGGATGGTGCAAGACGAGCTAGATGGGGATGGAGATGATTATGTGGAGATGCCGATCTTTGTGCTTTGACAACGGTTTGGACATCCCAGATCGGTATTTTCACGGCGTTGCCTGCACAACATGGTAGAGAAGGAACAAGAGAACGACTCGGGACGAAAGAGATGTCGGAGCAATGGGTGACGAGCGCTTACGCTGCGCCTAACGACGCAGATCGTCGAAACTGCCCGCTCACTTCGACCTTAGCTTCTTTTTTCTACCAAGGCACCTGGTTATTATTATTATTTTGTCTTAGACGAACTCGACGGTCACTGCGGATAGGAAACACTATTATCAAGACTTCGTCCCCTATCCTCTACCACCAGTCCTTTTTATTATTATTGGAATACCCGACCCCGCGCGCGAAGTACTCGTACAATGTGTCATGTTCTTCGCAACGGTCTGCTCTTCACCGAGCTTCATCCGTCATCACTGGCTATGACCGACACTGCTGTTATCTCTTCCCTTTCCCCCATTTTTCCTCTCCTTTTCTGTCGAGCGCTACCAAATATTTACGCTTCGCCAAACAGGATAATGCTTCACACTCGTGCTTCCGCTTGGTATTCTATTATATTAGTCGCAATCAACATGGTGCCGCAGTGAATCGAGCAATCGTCCATTCTGAGAAACGTGATTCCTCTTTCCAACCTCGACTGAAGTCTATGGTCCCACTTGTCACCCACGGACTCGAATCCGTTCCGGGAATAAGAATATAATGCGTGCGTAACAAGTAATTCGAACGCGAGGCCACGGCCATTGTGAAGTTACTCAGTCGTTACATCTATGTGTGCCGTACAACCTGAAATTGCCCGTGCATAGCGTCCACAGAATCTAAAAGTATTTATAGTCGCTTCCATTGAAACGCGGATTAATCACGTGATCGTAAACCCTACATTCTCTCCCTGGTGCGGTCCGATAACAATCGTATGATCTGCGCTTGGTCCTCCTTCGATACCCACGAGGGACGTCGTGCCTTGCCCAACTGGATAGGTGTCTCGCCCTTATTGTTCCGGCTATGCGGATCTGAGCCACAATTCAGTAAGACTACCACAACCTGCAGGTTTAGGTGGTATGCTGCCTTGTGCAATGGAGTATAACCGTCCTTGTCCCGGACATCCACATTCGCGCCATGCTCGAGGAGTAACTTGATATCCGCGATCTGTCCCAGGGATGATGCCAAATGCAATGCAGTTCTGTCCAAGTTATCCGGTGCATTGGGATTTGCGCCGTGCTCCAATAACATCCTTGCAATTAGGGGTATTCCGTTGCGTAGCGCCCCATGTAGTGGAGTCCACATCACAACGTTGTAGTACATACCCAAATCTTCGCACTCCGCGTTCAGATCTGCGCCATGGCTGATTAGCTGCCGAACGATATCGGCGCATCCACGAGACGTTGCCATGTAGAGTGCAGTCTTGTTCCGGCTGCTCCGGGTCTCCGTGTCGGCGCCAGCCTCCAGTAAGAGAAGCACGATATCTCGATGTTCCTTGTAGATGGCCGCATGTAGTGGAGTCCACTTCACGTCATGATCGTGCTCATCACAGCCTTTGCAAAACGCGTTCGGATCTGCACCACGATCGATTAGCGACTGCACGACATCGGCGTATCCACAAGACGATGCCATGTAAAGTGCGGTCTGATCCATGCTACTCGGAATTTCCGTGTCCCCGCCACCCGCCAGTAATAGAGTCACAACATCTCGACGTTCTTGATAGATCGCTACTTGTAGTGTAGCGGAGTCCACTTCACGTGACTCGCATCATCGTCGTCTGGATGGCGAAGGTCTTTGCAAATCGCGTTCAGATCTGCGCCACGATCGATTAGCGAGCGCACGGCATCGGCGTATCCCCGAGACGATGCCATGTAAAGTGCAGTCTGATCCAAGCTACTCGGAATTTCCGTGTCGGCGCCACGCTCCAGTAATAGAATTGCAACATCTCGACGTTCATGATAGATCGCTACTTGTAGCGGAGTCCACTCCACGCATACGTCGTCCTCATCGCAGTCTTTGCAAATTGCGTTCAGATCTGCACCGCGATTGATTAGCGACTGCACAACGTCGGTGTATCCACGAGATGATGCAATGTACAGCCCAGTCTGATCCTCTTTGCTCCGATTATCCCCGCCCGCACCACGATCCAGCAAGAACCGCGCAATATCCAGATGTCCTTTGGCTAAGGCCGCATTTAACGGAGCCCCGTAGACGCCGCCCTCAGCATCGAGATCTCCCGGATATGCAGTGAGGAGGCGCTCCACGGGACCACGGAAGCCACATAGCGCAGCATAATATAGTGGGACTGGATCAGGTTGCTCTGGACGAGTGGTGTTCCAGTAGTAATAGTTATTGAGATCCTCATCCGAGTCAATGTTGTGTACCCGGACCCAGCTGTCGAAGTGTGGCTTGTCCTCTTCAAAGAGAATATCCATACCACCCTGGATATACGACGATACGTCCTCAAACTGTGCATGCTCCACCCAGTGCTCGGCTGCATACTCAGCCAGGGGAAAGTTCTTCATCTTTGCTTCGTCGATGCTGTAGTCTAGCTGGAGGAGGACGCTGAGACACGCCTTGGCGAGGAGGGTATGAGCCGGTTTCGGGTGAATGTGGAAGCGGGAAACATGTTCAGCATTTGCGATGCGATCAGAGGTCAAGTATTCTTTCACAGAGAAATGTGAGAAATGTACTGTTTTTTTTCCGTACCAGGAGTCGACGATAGTGACCAAAGTAGAACAAGCGGAGAGTACTGCCGTTTCGGCATTTGAGTCACGCCAGCTTGGCTTGAACTTGGGAATCCCAGACATTTCCTCATCGAAATTAATCACAAAGACCTCCGCAACCTCCTCTACCTCCAGCGGCCGCAAAGATACTGCAATCCATTGGAAGATGCAATGTGCGTCTTTCCGCATCTTCTTGGGGATGGCTTGTAATATTCGTTCGTACGTTTCGTCGAGAGTCTCTGGTAGTTCTTCCAAAGTACTTGAAACATAGCGCAACGGACACTGGCTTAGTGTTTCCAGTTGACAGTATGCCCACCGAAACCTGAAGTCATCGCATGAGGAAGGGATACGAGGCGTGAGGACCACGATTACATACATTCCGCCACCCTTTTTAGCAAGAGTATCAATGACCAATTCTTTCACCTTTGCCGGCCAATTGCGCATCACCACGTCTGAGCCGACAACTGACTTGACATATTCCGCTAGGTCTTTAATTTGTCCATCTTGGTTATGAAGTGACACATTATAGGGATTCAAGGGATCGAAAGCCCTTCGGATATCGATCTCGGGCCGGCTGGTGACACAAAAGTGTAATTGGGGGAGTCTCAAATCGATAAGGTCCTTCAGAATCTCGAGGACCTCTTTGCGTTGTGTTTGAAGCCCAGAAGAAATTGGGCACTCATCAAGTGCATCGATAACAATGTACAGTGGGGCCTGCCCTTGAAGTGTAAGAATTGCTTTCAAACACTCAACAAGTGCGTCTATGCTGGGCTCTCGGGAGCCATTGCCGTGGGACGAATAGATAGATAAGAGAACTTGAGAGAATTTATTGGTTTGGGAACAAAGCTGGAAAACAACAGAAGATAGAAGGTTGCGAGCATCTTGTTTGGTGGTATCCCCGAAATGAAAATAGAAGATCGCAAGACTGGCTAATCCAGTCAGACACATGTCCTGGATGTCTTTGATGATGCTTGACCTGTCGGCAACATGAGTGCACTGGATGAAGAACGTCCCTAGTGACATACGAAATGATAGTCTTTCCTGAACCGGCTATGAATCAGAACGGAAAGAATCAGCGGTGTAAAAAGACGGGAAGGAGAAATGCGCACGTAGGCCATTCACCCATAGAAGGGAGCCAGTTAATTTCCATTTTTGGAATGCATCCCCTTGAGTAAACCACTTGGCAGTACCAGGGTGATGGGTTTTGCGAGCAGTGTTGTAATTTGTCCACGGGTCAGGTGGAGACAACCAAGATCGAATATTGTGTTGCAACTGGTCCCCTACAAGATGGCTCCAGGTTAGACATCCCCAATCGTAATGTTGGTAAGCTACGAACGTTCGATCTTGTTTACTTTCATTGCTATTTCTTGCATGAGGACTAGCGCACAACGTGAATACAAAATTGAGCTTTCATTGGATGGGTCAGCTAGACGCACCAAGGGTCTCACGGATATCGTCCGTTGATGTCTTCCCATCTACCAGATTTGTGCATCGTACCATGCAGACATCCATACGATCAGACAATGCGCACCTTCCATCACGGCTTCCATGTTATTGACCAGACGATATACCACATTGAGTGTCTGGGCCACAGTCATCTTCGACTCCTCGAGGGTGAGTCGATCGAGACGCTGAAGAACTGATTTAATATCTTTCTCTCCCAGTAGCTTTCTTGCAAATTTCTCTGCGGCAAGTCAGATCATCAATTTCATCAGAAAATATGCTGCAAGACGTACTCAACCTTCCCTGGTTGATTTGTTTCGTCGTGAGAGTGAGCACAACCAACAATTCAACGATAATCTTAATCATCGTTTCAATCATGGCAAGTGTGGGTTGAATGTCTGTATAAATCTTTAGCCGACTTGTGAAGTTTTCGATACATTCGAAGATATCGACAAGGGTATCATAGCTTTCCCTCATGTATTTGGCCGTCTGGCAGACACATATATCATTATTGGCTATACAGAGAGATCGGGGGTCACGCTCACGGAGAGAAGGACGCCAATTCCAGAAAAAATAATATTTGCGGGGGGGAATGCCTAGGGGTTAGTGTCAAATCACATTGGCAATGGAAAGGGGACCTGGCGTGGACTTACAAGACTGGTGCCGGCGCTGAGGACTGTGTTGGTCGAGATAGCATGCAACCCATTGACAACAGGCTTGAGCCACTTGATCAACTTTGGATCACCATTCCTGAATTCATCAAAGGCCTGTGATTGCGCTTGGAATATAGCGAGAATCGAATCCGGAGACTCGCATCCATCGATAGCACTAGCCAGTGGGTGGTTGCGGAGATCTTTTCCAGTGAGTTTGGCATACTTGTCCAAGGCTATATCAAAAAGGGCCTGGAAGTTGGATGGCAGGGAAGATGTACTTGAAGCCAATGACATGATGAAGTGGGATAGAGGTTGGACGTTGTGTGTGGGGGGAAGAAGGCGACGGAAGGGGGAGACGGTCAGGTGTGTCCCCGTTGTAGCCTCACACGCTCATGACCCGGTGCCCTCCACGGGAAGTGCACTAGTGGCGGTGTTGATCGGGATATTGTCGCTGTGGGAATTTTACAATTTATTCCAATTCAGTTCCTGACAGGCAATGATAGCTGGCCAACCAGATTTTAAGATTTAGCGAGGATCCGTAGGATATAAGTATTGTAAAACCCACACAGTGTACAGCAAGACCGACACCGCCTCGCGAGCCAGGTGTTCGGAGACTTGCCAAGGAAGTCGGGGTTGCGAGACAACTAGTCGGAGTTTGTAGGAGAGGAGGTTCTGGACGAATTTGGTGTGATCTTGACGTGCTTGTCAACCGGTTGGTAACCAGCATAACTTTGAAAATTTTCGTATTTGGTAGATCTTTGTGTGTGTCGTGTTGTCACTCTCCATTGCTTTTCCTTTCCTCCTTCGCGCCCACGCCCTCGCTCCTTGCTCGTCGATTCTTATATAGAAATCAATATCACTTTTTTCTTGTCTGCGGCGGTGTAGGTGCATTGCCAAAGGTAAGTAGATATCTTGTTGGTGTCCATTCTGACTGATTTGAAGTGGGTAGATCTTTCTCTTGTCCGGCAGCATCGTGTTCCCTTTTTTTGTGCTTCAATGCCATGCCCCCAGTGGCATCCTCACTCGCACCTACATTGACCCTCAGTCGTTGCCGCTGCAAGACAGACCAACGTCAAGCCACCTGCTGCGCCGAGGACTCCTACGCCTAGGTCTCAGCGGTTGCGGCTTCCTCAGTCACACCAGCGAGCTCGAGGCCGGGAGTGCCCTCGGCCAGGGCAGGTGAAGCATTCACGTTCAACACCGCCTATCTTATTGGTGTGCCATGATGTAGGCAGGTTCGACTACCCCCATGTGGGCATTTTCGGCCACACGAGCAAGTTCAAGGTCAAGGACTTCAAGGACCAAAAGTCAGAGTTCTAGTACGCGAGCAACACTTGTCGCACTGCACTACCGAGAGAAGGTTTCGGGTCTGTGTCGTACAAGGCACATGTCACAGATTCTACAGGGCCATCCGTAATGAACTTTGTCCATCTTCAAGAGCAAGTACAGCGATATTGGCCCCTGCATTGTTATGTGTGTCGTCGTTGCACGCCCCGTTCCACACCTCTACTGCTCGGAACGTAGGGTCTGCAGGCAAATGACAGGCGCCTCGGTCCCGCTGCGCTATCCTTCCACCACACCTACCTCGAGTATCCTCGTGCCACCAACGCAATGGAACACGTCCTACTTGCCTTTGTTCGCCGGCAAGATGGGTCGAGCAACGAGTTGATGGACACCAGGTTGTGGAGGTTTTACTGGGACGTGGCGCTGATCCGCATGTCCAGGACTGAACGGGCGACACACCTTTTCCGATTGGCACCAAGGCGGAATCACGCACAGATCATGCGATTATTGCCAGAACCTACCTCCGAGTAAATATAGGGTTTACTGTTGTGGGCTTAAACCAACAATGCGTGGGTTTCGGAGGCAACTCTAGCACTACTCCTATATTCTGTGGACGCATCTTTTTTTTTTTTTTTTTTGGAATTCGTGTTTATAGACCCAGCAGATCGCCGATTTGTACGATACAAGCATAGTCACCCACCACGCTACATGTTTCAATGTCCAACTGGAGAACCACACATTTCTCAGAATATAAGGTCGTTTGATTCACTGCAGCATTGTGTTATTTCAGCTAATAGGATAGAATACCAAGGTGGAGAGGAAGTACGAGTATAGAGCATTATCATGTTTGGCAGGGAGTAAATATATGGTACCGCTCGACAGAAAAAGGGAAAATTTTGGAGGTAGGGAAAGAGATGACAGCGGCGTCGGGGATAGGAGAACGTTGCGAAGAACGAGCGCTCGTAATGGGTAAACGAGGTGAAAGGAACCAGAGCGTCCTGCAGAATAAAAGTAGAGAGGGGGAGGAGCGCCTGAAGACAAATAACGATACATCGTGCTACTGTACTGCATTGAACCAGTACTTCGCGCGCGTTGGCGGGTATTCGAACAAATAAAAAAAAGCATTAGTGGTAGAGGATATGGGACTAGGTATGATAATTTTTTTCCGTGTCCGCAGATATCGTCGAGTTCGTCAACAAGGCAGCGAATACTAGCCAGGAGCGGAGAATCTGATAAAATCATGGTAAAAGAAAGAAAGAAACAAGGCGGGCGGAAGGAGTGGGCAATTTCGACAATCTGCATTTCAGGTATGACACACCACGCACCGAAAGCGCTCGTCACGCACTTTACTCTTTCTCTTCCTCCTCCACCACGTTGTGTAACAGCGCACCGTGAATATACCGGAATGGGCTGTCCCGACCCTGGTCGAATTCAAAGTTCGGCGGCTCCACAAAATCTTCTCCGTCACCCTCCAGCTCCTCTTCTTCAAGTTGCTCCATCCCGGGGAAGTCAAGAGCGGAAAGGGACAAGTCGACTTGCGGAGGTGGTGGAGGTGCCAGCGGCGCCGTCTCTTTCACCACCAGTGTGGGCGGCTGGGGTAGATGTTCTTGTGAGGAAGCACCAGCAGACTTGCCCGGAGAGCCCTCACTGCTGGCCGCCTGCCGCTCCTTCTCGCGGTACATCTCGATCAGCGAGCTCGCCTTCGGCCCGGGCTTGCCTGACAATCTGTCGCGCACCTCCTGCTGTCATTGCAGGTCACGTTGCGTATATGTCGGTGTCTGTGAGCTCGGCGGTGTGGCCGGCACAGGGGAAGGAGGGGAGAGGGAGCCAACGGCAGGGTTGGGATGAAGCCGTTCACTGCTTCGGCGAGGCTGGCGGCCTCGGCCCGGACGAATAGACGCTCTCAGTCGTGTCATTACGTCGTGGGGGTGTCTCCATACCTCCTGCTGCCTGCGCGAAGTCGTCTAATATGTCTCCTCCATCCCCGCCCACTTGCATGTGCCGGCGTTCAGGATGCAAGTCGAAATAGCCCATCTGCCGTTGAGGGCGCTGCGGTGCTGGGATTGGCACCTCTTCCGGCTCTGGCAAGTCGACGCTGCCAGGTATCGTTGGCGCGTATATTTCATCCAGAGCCGTTCCAGTGCTGTCCATCCTCGAACGGTGTGGAACATTTATTGGCTCGATGTCAAAACTTTTTCCATCAAACGGAGGTGAAGGGCCACGAATCCCTGCGAGAACCTGAGCCACTTCTTGGCTCGCGACTTCTGGGTCTTGACGACTAGCGTTGCGCGGCCGAGGGCCCCTGGGTCGGCGAAGCTCCGCGTCTTGGTTTCCTGCGCGGCGCGAGTGGCTCGCAACCAGTATGTCGACCCAAGCATCATCCTTCGACCGTCGGCGTTCTTCCTGCGTCCCCTTCCAAGAATTCGCGTTGATGCTATTTGACTCGTCATCACTGTAGCTTGCGAGGTGCATCTCGAACTCGATGTCCTCTGCTTGTGAAGGGGTCAGACCAGACGTGCGTGGGTGCGGACTGTGAGGAAGGCTGGTGGGTAGTCGAAAACGTCGCTTATTTCCGCTTCCGGTGCTTTGGATGCCTGCTTGGGTGCCAGTTTGGATCACTGGGGTAAACGGACGAGGTGTAGTTTCCTCTCGCGGCGCAACGAACAAGGAAGAAGATATGTCTGGTCGAGTACGCCCCGATGAAGGACCCTGTGAAGAGGCAGGAAGTCCGCTCCCGGGGTGAGTGATGTCTCGCCTTACGGGCCCATCACGACCGAGTGAGGTCACCTTCGTCGAACTGTTGTTGTCACGAAGGAGTCCCTCGAACTCGGCCTTGCGAGAACTCAGACTACGAGGAACGTGTCCGACAACGTAGCGGCGTCCATTAAGAGTGGCGGCTTGCTTCCGTTGCGTTGTCTTGTCAGGTGAGAAAAAGGGAGTCAACGTTCTTTGTTTTGCACACCCGCAGATAATTGTTGGCGGTATTCGAGCGGCACAGACTCCTCGAAAAGGAACACTGGATGAAGTGCACGGGTCGCTACCGCCAGAAACAGTCGACTTAGTTAATGGAAGTGATTTGAACTCGATCTGCAACGACAAAGGACGTTAAGGTGGTGATCACAGAAGACCTAGACAGTGGCTCTCACCAGTGCCCAATTGCATTCCCTGTCAACTTCCTCCGGTTCAATCTCCATCCATACACCGCCATACATCAGGTCACAGCATACGTCCACGAATGCCCCCTCAATGATCACCTCTGTGCCCATCGCAGGCTCGGTGTCCCATCCAAATGGTGGGAGAGACTCCTGTGTGTTTCTCAACTTGCGCGCGTGATATCGGCTTGTTGCTCCAGCCAAGACGAGATTGAATTTACGAGTGTGCTGAATTGTAGGGTCGTGCTCAGTGGCGCGTCGGTGCGAGTGAATCCAGTGGACGAGAAAATCGGTCCAAGTGAGTGTTGTTCGCTTCGCCGCTCGCGACTGCAACACGGTAGGTGAACATTAGTAACACTACAGAGCCGATAATCGAGACGTACCGCCTGGGCACCTTCTGTGAGGTCAAACTGTAATTTCTTAGCCGGATCCAGGCCCCCGAAGCCCATCGCCTCAAATTCGCCCCACTTGAGTTCTGTCAAACTCCGGAATCGCTCTTCTCCCGCGACAGCTGGTTTTCCTAAACCGAAGTAGTCTGTCGGGCTATCTCCGAGTGTGGATACTGTGATGGAGGAAGCGATCGACGCATTGGACGATGCGACGACGCCCGTATGCGGATGTAAATTGGGGGGAAGGTCCATGAGCTTCTTGAAACTGTCCGCGTACCCTGGCGTCGGCTTGAGCGTCGGTGGAACAACTCGCTCCCAATCGCGAGATTGTACGAATACATTTGGGGTGTGGGTCACCCCGAGGGGAGGTCGAGCAGGCCGGCTTCCGGCGGTGCAAGATCTGGCGAATACACGCGAAAGCTCCGCCATACGCTGAGAACGCGGACGGTTCGGGTCCCACGGTGAGATTGGAGCCTGTTGTGCTTGCTTGATTGAGTGCCCGGTTCCGGGAGCATGGTTGGATAACCCCGAATCCAATATTTGAGCCGCGTGGGTACGCCATGAGATACAACGCTGCCAGGTCCACTGCCATGCGAACCAGATGACTCGTTACTCGAAGCCTCTTGCCAACAAACAAATGCGAATAGGACGTGCTCCATTGCGTTAGTGGCACGAAGGTATTCAAAGTAGGTGTAGTGGAAAGGTAACGCAGTGGGACCAAGGCCGAAAACGAGTGATCCGAAAGTGGAGAAAAGGTTGGAGGTGTGCCCTAAAGATGACGACTGGGCTGCAAGACGTGCGAGGAGAGAAATAATATTGATTATGATTGAAGGGAGATTTGCTGTAAATGTGCGATGAGTGTTTTTAAATGGATTGCTGGATAATCTTGGACTAAAAATGGGAATCGACATTGTGGATAAAGACATGGCGGAGACTGTCGCTTACCAAATTCGACCTCACTCCACTCGACGTACATAATCCAAGAGAGGAGGCTTCGCACGGGGTTGGCCCCAGAGATACGCAATATTCAGGCAAGACACCATCGCAGTGGCAAGTTCTTCGGGCGCAGCAAAGCGAGCCTCCTCGTGCCATGTGCGCTCAGTGTTTGGCGCAGGGAATGACACACAGGTACGGAGGCGATGAACTCGGGAAGAGTTGACGTCGAGGGCAAGACTGGGGGAAAGGAATGGGTTGTGAGACCACGTGTGCCGAACTCTTGGGTGACGGTGTGGATAAGGCGGTCGACCTCGTCGGGGCCGAGGACGACGTGGTGGATAGGAGGTAACCTTATTCTTGCTCCCGCTGGCGGTGACCTGTGATGCTCATTGTTAGTAAGGGTATCCAAGGTTGGGGGTTTAGGGCGAAAGTACGAGGCCCGCTGAGGGCAAGCCAGCGACACGCGACGTTGGCGCCTGGAGCAAAGCATTGACGATCTCCAAGGCTGAGCGAGATCGCGCCCGGCGCTTCGAGAAAGTGGGATGACGATGATGACGGAGGAAAATGATAATGAAAGAAAAGACGCGAAGGTACGGACCCCGTTCTGCATCTGACTCACTTGCACGTTCACCGCCGAGTGAGTCGAGGTTGGGAGGGAAAAAGCTCCCGTCGGGAATAACGATATTTTCTTCATCAGGGATGACACTGGGTGCCCTGCCCTTGACGCCGCTCAGGGTGCGGGTGCAGGTCTTTTCGACATTCCTGTCCTTCTTGACGGGGACGGTCACCGCACAGCGGGCAGAATTTCGGCCGGAAACGCGGCCAAACTCGTCTGAAATTTCTGTGGAAGTCCTCTGTGACTCGGGAGGAGAGGGTGTTGTGTGGAAACGAGAGAATAGATTGGGTATGAGAGGGACGGACCAGAGAGCGATCGAAAGGGGGAAAAGGGCAAAAACGAGTCGAGTCGAGGCGAGAAAGAGACTAACTAAACGACCACTTTGGCTTTGCCCTGTTCCCCCTTTGACTAAGCAGCTCATGGGTCCATGGTGGCATGGCTCAAACTTTCCTTTCCGTCCTTTCTCACAACTGACACATTCGAACGCCTTAGCCGGCTTGCGAAAGACTATTATTTCGTATGAGTCACTACAACTACTCTTCACTGGGCGTACTCATGTCATCGACTGTTCAAGCATCATTGAAGACCTCCAGACCATAAGTCTGACTGGATTGGCGATTGTTGCGATATTCTACTTTGACTTCCCAGATATCGCCAAACAGAATGCGCGTAATCTGCTCTCTTCTATTCTTGTTCAGCCTTGTCAACAATCAGATAGATTCTTTCATCCTTCTGTTCAACTTACGGTGATGGTTCCCGAGAGCACTCGACATCTTCTGCCTGCGAAGGGATCGGTAGATGACTGGTGTTGTAGGGACGCGCCCACCCGGAATCGGCCATTTTCGACCTCGTGACAGCCTCTGCATTCCTGTTCAACCATCGACCACCATCGCTCGACCTCAGCCTCCGTCGTCTCATTCTTTTCCTCGTCCTCTGCCCCTCAAGTCACATCACATCTCACCTCAAGCCTGCTGTCGACACAACGCGAATTGCCCACCTTCGTTGGCTGATGCCACAGGTGCGTGCCCCTCGATAATTGTCAACCCACGTCACGCACGACGCGCGCGACACCTCGCAAGTCGGGTCCCTGTTTGGAATCACACCCTCGCCGGAGACATATTACAGTTTATAGGACAGTTCCCCCCTTTTTCGTACGCTCCTTGATCTTTCTTTCTTCCTAAGCCCCTCGCACCCTTGGCCAGCTTTCCACATTCATCTCTGTTGTCGAGCGTGGCACACATGTTCTCCCACAGTACTTGCCCTGCGCGTAACATACATGTATTTAACCCTCCTGCCTGGCCTCGGCCATGGAGGACACCAGAGAATACCCTATCGATGCAATAGAGCCCACTCGTCCCACTTTCTCTTTGTGTGCCATCACCCTCAGCCACTTGCTACGCGTCGCGACCTCCCTCCCCTCTCCCTTTCCTCTCCCTGGCGCCTTCCCTTTCCCCTCGGGAACTCAGACCCTTCGCAGACCTCAGACCCTTATCGAACTCACACAGCGTGGAGTTACCTCCAGCGCAACAGGACTGACAGGCCCCTCGTTAAGGGGACCGGCCTGCCCTTGGCTGTACCCAGGGTGTGTGTGCAAATATTTTCCACATACTTGCATTCTTTACAGGAACGGTACCTGCAGGTTGGGCCATGGTTCAGCTAGATGAGATGCAACGGAGCTCTCTGCTGATTCGGTGGAGGGTTTCTCAGTTTCTGTGACTTGTGTTAAGAGGGAATCGCATAGGGACGAGAGAATCGACTTGGGGTGGATGACCGAGCCACTGTGAAGAGGGGAAAGGACGTGTTTGAGGCATGGCGAGGTGTAGGAGCAACCCCCGACGACGGTTGGTTGGTTTCGATGTCATGTCCCGCGTTTGATCAAGGAAACGCACCTAGCCACGTTCACTCCCAGCATGTAGTTATAAGGAGGTGTCACCCCATACCAAGGTCACTATCCTTCGAGCCATCATACACACGCAAGGTTTAAACGTTAAACGTTAAACACTTGATACGAGACAGAATGGGAAACGAGCATTCCAATCCAAGCCAGAAGACAGCGTGATCGTGATCGCGTCACGAAGACTGTTTAGGATATTCGTTCCCACCATGTATGGCAGGCAAACAAGTGCACTGCCGGATGGTCACGAGGCGTGTGAGGCTACCACGACACCCGGCTATCTCCCCTCCTTCGCCTTCTTGCTTTCCACTCACAACGCCCAACCCCCCTTCCACTGAACCATGTCATCGGCTTCAAATACGTCCTCCCCACTATCCACCTTCGAAACCATCTTCAACACAGCTTTGGACAAGTATGCCAAACGCACTGGACAAGATCTCCGCAACCACCCACTGGCCGCTGCCGTCGATAGATGCGGGTCTCCAGATGAGATTCTTGCTATATTCCAAGCGCAATCCCAGGCGTTCGACGAATTCAGGAATGGCGATCCGAAGTTGATCAAGTGGCTCAGGCCTGTTGTCAGTGGGCTGCACGCTATCTCAACCAACACAGTCGCCAGCGCTGGCGTCAGTATAGTAAGTTCAAACCAGTTCCGTATTCCATTGACATAGTGATTTGACCATAACTTCAAGGCGTGCCCCCCTGCAAATATTATTTTTTCTGGAATTGGTGTCCTTCTCTCCGTGGGTGTGATTCTCAATCTCTCTGTCTAGCCAATAATGATATGCGCGTCTGCCAGACGGCCAAATACGTGAGAGAAAGCTACGATAACCTTGTCGATATCTTCGAATGTATCGAAAACTTCATGAGTCGGCTAAAGGTTTATATGGAAATCAAACCTACACCTGCCATGATTGAAACGATGCTTAAAATTATGGTCGAATTGTTGGCTGTGCTCGCTCTCGCGACGAAACAAATAAGCCAGGGAAGGTTGAGTACGTCTTGCAGCCTTTGTCCTGACGGCAATCGATGGTCTGACTCGTCGCAGAAAAATTTGCAAGAAAGCTACTGGGAGAGAAACACATCGAATCGATTCTTCAGCGTCTTGATCGACTCACCCTCGAGGAGTCCAAGATCACTGCTACCCAGACGCTCGATGTGGTATATGGTCTGGTCAATAACATGCAAGTGGTCATGGAAGGTGCGCATTGTCTGCTCGCCTTTATGTCCATGTAGCACGATCCACAAATCTGGTAGATGGGAAGGCATCAACAGACGATATACAAGCGACTCTTGGTGCGTCTAGCTGACCTGTGCGATAAAAGCTCAAATTTTCTTACGTCGTGCGCTAGTCCTCATGCAAGAAATAGCAATGAAAGTAAACAAGATCGAACGTTCGTAGCTCACTGACATCACTATTTGGGATGATTAACCTGACGCTGTCTTGCAGGTGACCAGTTGCGAGGCAACATTCGATCTTGGTTGTCTCCACCAGACCCATGGACAAATTACAATACTGCTCGCAGAGCCCATCACCCTGGCACTGCCATTTGGTTTACTCAAGGCGATACGTTCGGAAAATGGAAATCGACTGGCTCCCTTTTATGGGTGAATGGCCTACGTGCGCATTTATCCTTCCTGTCTTTCCATACAGCTGATAGTTTCCAATTAATAGCCGGTTCAGGAAAGACTATCATTTCGTATGTTGCTACAACCATTCTTTATTCTATGTACTCATTTCGCTAACAGTTCAAGCATAATCAAAGACATCCAGGACATGTGTCCGACTGGATTGGCCATCCTTGCGATCTTCTATTTTCATTTCGGGGATACCACCAAACAGAATGCCCGCAACCTGCTATCTTCTGTTCTTTTCCAGCTTTGTTCCCAATCCGATAAATTCTCTCAAGTTCTCTTGTCCATCTATTCGTCCCACGGCAATGGCTCCCGAGAGCCCAGCATAGACACACTTCTGGAGTGTTTGAAAACAATTCTTGCACTTCCAGGGCAGGGCCCGATCTACATTGTTGTGGACGCACTCGATGAGTGCCCAGATTCTCCCGGGCTTCGAACACATCGCCAAGAGGTCCTCGAGATTATGAAGGAGCTGCTCGACTCGAAACTTCCCCATCTACATTTTTGTGTCACCAGCCGGCCTGAGATCAATATCCAAAGAGCTTTCGATCCCTTGAATCCCTATAATGTGTCACTTCATAATCAAGACGGACAAATCAAAGACCTAGCGAAATATGTCCAGTCAGTCGTCGGCTCAGACGCAACGATGCAGGATTGGCCGGCAAATGTGAAAGAATTGGTCATCAACACTCTTGCTAAAAAGGGTGGTGGAATGTATGTGATCGTGGACCTGATCCTAGTATTCTTTTCTCACGCGATGACTTCAGGTTTCGGTGGGCATACTGTCAGCTGGAAACACTGCGCCAGTGTCCATTGCGGTATATTTCAAGTACTTTGGATGAGTTGCCGGAGACTCTGGACGAAACATACGAACGAATATTACAAGGCATCCCCAAGAAGATGCAGAAAGATGCCCATCGCATCTTTCAATGGCTTACGGTATCTTCGCGGCCGCTGCATGTAGAGGAGGCTGCGGAGGTGTTTGCGATTAATTTCGATGAGGAATTGTCTGGAATTCCCAAGTTTGAGCCGAGCTGGCGGGGCCCAAATGCCGAAACTGCAGTACTCTCCGCTTGTTCTGCTCTGGTCGCTATTGTCGACTCCCAGCAGAACAGAAAAATAGCACAATTCTCACATTTCTCTGTGAAAGAATATTTGGCCTCTGATCGCATCGCAAAAGCGGAACATGTTTCCCACTTCCACATTCTCCCAAAACCAGCTCATACCCTTCTCGCCAAAGCTTGTCTCAGCGTCCTCATTCAGCTGGACTACAGCATCGATGAAGCCAAGATCACGAACTTCCCTCTGGCTAGGTATGCGGCGTATTACTGGGCGTGGCATGCACGGTTTGAGGAGGTATCGTCGTATATCCAGGATGGGATGGATCTTCTCTTTGACAAGGACAAACCACATTTTTCCGCTTGGGTCTGGGTAGACAACATAGACGAGTATACCCCTAACAGGCGCACCACTCGTCCAGAGCAACTTGAACCAATCCCACTGTATTATGCTGCGCTATGTGGCTTCCGTGGTCTTGTGGAGCGCCTCCTCGGCGCACATCCACAAGATCTCAATGCTGTAGGCGGTATTTGGGGGACTCCGTTAAATGCGGCCTTAGCCAAAGGACATCTGGATATTGCGCTACTCCTACTGGACCGTGATGCAGACGGAGAGAATAGGGGCAAACGGGGTCAGACTGGGTTGTACATCGCATCATCTAATGGATACGCCAGCGTCGTGCGGACGCTAATCGATCGCGGTGCTGATATGGATGCGATTTGCGAAGACTTTGATGAGCTCGGCAATTTCGTGGAGAGGACCCCGCTACAAGTAGCGATCTATCAAGGACGTCGGGATATTGCGAGTCTATTACTGGAGCGTTGCGCCGACAAGGAGAATATGAATAGCTTGGATCAGACGGCACTTTTCATAGCATCGTCTCGTGGATATGCGGATCTCGTGCAGTCGCTAATCGACCGCGGTGCAGATCTGAACGCGATGTGCCAAGACTGGACCGATTACGGCGATGCGGTGACGTGGACTCCACTACATGTGGCCATCTACAACAGACATCGAGATGTCGCGCTTCTCTTACTGGAGGGTGGCGAGCCTTGGAGCAGCTTGGGCCAGACTGCACTCTACATGGCATCGTCTCGTGGATACGTCGACGTCGTGCGGTCGCTGATCGATCGCGGTGCAGATCTGAACGTGAAGTGCGAAGACTCGATGGACTTTATCGACCACTTCAAAACCGTGAAGTGGACTCCACTACATGCTGCCATCTACAAAGAACATCGAGATATCACGCTTCTCTTACTGGAGAGTGGTGCCGACACGGAGATACGGAGCGACTGGGACGAGACTGCACTCTACATGGCATCGTCTCGTGGATGTGCTGACATCGTGCGGCAGCTAATCAGCCATGGCGCAGACCTGAACGCGGAGTGCAAAGACTGCCAGTGGAATGAGTGGGACGAAGACGTGAGGTGGACTCCACTACATGTGGCGTCATGCGACGCAACACCCCCGGTTCCAAGGATGCTATTGGAATGTGGCGCAAATCCCAACGCACCAGATAACTTGGGCAGAACTGCATTGCATATGGCATCATCCTATGGAGAGATCACGGATGTCGAGTCCCTCCTCGAGTATGACGCGAAGATGGATGTGCGGGACGAGGATGGATGGACTCCGTTGCACAATGCAGCGTGCTGTCTAAACCTACAGGTTGTGGTGGTCTTACTGAATCGTGGCGCAGATCCGCATGCCCTGACCAATAACGGCGAGACACCTATCCAGTTGGCCAACGCACCTCTCTCGCAAGTATTGAAGGAAGACCAAGCGCAGATCATACGATTGTTGTCTGAGCGCACCAGCGAGAGAATGTAGGGCTTAAGCCTTACGGTCGTGGAATTAATCCGGAAGGGTGTGGGTTTCAGTGGAAGCGACTATAATGCTTTTGCTTTTGAATTCTGCGGACGCTATTGCATGACCAATTTCAACTTGTACGGTACACATATATGTAACAATTAAATGAACGTTATCCTTCCGTACGGTATCACGGTGCTATCTAACAACTTCAAAATGCAGCCTCGCTTTCGATTTCCTTGTTACGCACGCATTATGTTCTCATACCTCGAATGGATTCGAGTCCGCAGATGGAAAGTGGCACCATAGACTTTGGGCGATGTTGGAAAGAGGAATCACGTTTCAGTTCCGCAGAAGGGACGATGGTTGGTTCACTGCAGCATCGTGTTATTTCGGCTAATAGGATAGGATACCAAGGTGGGGAGGAAGCACGAGCGTAGAGCATCATCATGTTCAGCGGGGGAGTAAATATGTGGTAGCGCC
>Ga0307510_10002612_pt1 | contig 20560 bp, 18 predicted proteins | sample 12_EM_MG_FD_207224 | JGI IMG/M metagenome (GOLD analysis project Ga0307510, IMG submission 207224) | Populus trichocarpa ectomycorrhiza microbial communities from riparian zone in the Pacific Northwest, United States - 12_EM | ecosystem: Host-associated > Plants > Roots > Unclassified | place... | reverse complement strand
ACGACGCAGGGAGTTGCCAAGGGTGTAGCCGAAGCCCGGCTCCAGCGGCTCGATCACGAACCGGGAGCGGAACTCGTCGACGACCTCTTCGGTCAACGAGGGGCGCTGAGCGATCAGCATGCGGTGTTGCCTCCAGTGGTTTGGCGCCCGCTATGTGACGCCGTAGACAACACGAAGAGTACGGGGCGGCACGGCCGATACGGTCTCCGCCGTGGCCGAACCACTCGTCTCCCCGACCCGGCGAGGAGGCTTTGGGCTATTTACTTCCGCCCGCCGCCCCCACAAACCGCTTCGGCCTTGCCCACGTCCAGCAGTCGGGCGCGCGGGGCGTCCGGGCAGGGATGCGGGGCCAGGATCGGATCGTGTCGTGATCATGGAGTATATGCAGCGCCGGGATCGCGGCGATCGGAGCGGGGTCGTGCGGGGCGGTACGGGAGGGTGTCGGACGGGACGGGACGGGACGGGCGGGGCGGTACGGGCGAGGTGGGCGGGAGGGTGTCGGACGGGACAGGCGAGATGGACGGGATGGTTCCTGGTCACTCGGTGCCGCGTGACCAGGCGGCCCACAGACGGGCGTAGATCCCGCCGGTCGACCACAGCTCGTCGGGTCGCCTCCGCTCGATGACCTTGCTGTCGTCCATTACCGCCTTGACGTCGGCGGTGGCCGCCTGGGACAGCCGGTGGGGCGACCAGGACCGCGGTACGGCCCCCCCCGTCGCGGCGAGGGCCGCCCGGTCGAGGGCCTGGGCGGTGTCGCTGCCGTCCTCCGCCGTGGCCTCGTCCATGACGGCCGCCTCCGGATCGAGCAACAGGGCGCGGACCAAGGCGAGTTGCCGTGTCTGGCGCGGGGTGAGGTTGACGCCTCCGGTGCCGACAGGGGTGTCGATGCCGTCCGGGAGCGCGTCGGTCCACCCCGTCGCGGCTACGGCGGCGAGCGCGGCGGTGAGGTCCGACGCAGAGGCGTCACGGCGGGCAAGCCGGAGGTTGACCGCGACGGTCCCGAGGAACTGGTGGTGTTCCTGGGTCACCGGCATGATCCGGCGCCGCCCGTCCGGTGTGGGGGTGGCCAGGTCGGCGGTGTCGGTGCCGCCCAGGGTGATCCGCCCCGAGGACGGGAGGCGCAGGCCCGCGATGAGACTTGCCGGCGTGGACTTGCCCGAGCCCGTGGTGCCGACGATCGTCAGCCGCTGCCCGGCGCGTAGTTCGAGGTCTCGACGCAGTGCAGAGTAAGTCGGGGCCGGTGCCGTGGCGGTGGTGGACGTCGTGCACCACAAGTGCCGTTCCTGGATGGTCGATCGGGCCCTGCGGGCGTTCGTTCGGCGTGGGGCCGCCGAGCGTGACGCCGACGACTCTGGGGAGGCCTGCTGCGCACTGTCGAATCCGCCGAGCATCGTGTTGACCGGATCGAACAGGCCCATGAAGAACAGGGCGGCCGTCGTCGCGGCGCCCCGCGTCGGCTGGCTCCGCGTGCACCAGGGTGTACGCCGCGACCAACACCGCGCTCAGGCCAAGGCGTTCGGCGCCGTTGAGCCGGCCGTGGAACCGGGTCGCCGTGTGTGCGTGGCCCGCAGTTCGCACGTCATCGTCTCCGCCGAGGCCGCTTCCACCCGGGCGTGCCGGCCCGGGCCGAGGCGCAACGCCCGCAGGGTGGGCAGCGCGGTGAACGCGCCGAGCAGCGCCGAGGTATGGCGTCCGCCGGGGGTGCGGCCCTCCGCGTAGAGCGGCTGCGATGTCCGCAGACACCAGCGCAGGGCGTACGCCTGGAGCGGCCCCGCTAGCAGCGCCGCGAGCGCGAACCGCCGGTCCAGGACGGCCAGTCCGACGAGGGTGGCGGTGATCGTCAGCGCCGCCGCGACGAAGTCGCCCAGCGCTCCGGACGTGACTTGCGGCACCTGGTCCACGTCACTGGAGACCCGGGAGACCACGTCGCCGGCGCGGCCCGCCTTGACGGCGTCCACGGATAGGGCGAGGGCACTGTCGACCGCCAGGGCGGCGACGGCGGCCCACAGCGTGAGCCACCTGCCCTGAAGGGTGTCCCGCAGTCGGACCCGTGTCTGCCGGGCGGTGGCCACCGGGAGCAGCGGTGCCGGGGTGAGGGGCAGGCGGACGGCGGGTGCGGTGGTCATCGTGCCGTGGTTCTGAGGGTGTTGCGGTGGGCGGAGGTGGACAGGCCTTTGGTGCAACGGACGTGGGGTGCCTGGGTGTTGGGCCGGCGGTCGGGGGAGTGGTGTTGGGGGCACGGCCGTTGGGTCGGTGCTCGGTGCAACGGGCCTAGGGGGCGCGGGTATTGGACCGATGTTCGGTGTAGTGGTCTCGGGGCGTGAGGGTGCCGGATCGGTGTTCGGTGTAGTGGTCTTGGGACTTCCGCGCCGACCCCGGGATCCATCGATGCGCGGAGTGATGCCTCGGAGACTCGATCACATGATGAGGTCCTGCTGGCGTGTACTTCGTGCGCGCTGGCGGGGGAGGACCCGGTGCTCGTCCAGCGGGAGAGCGGGAGAGCGGGAGCGACTGGACGGACGCGTCCACGATGAACTCGGCCGTCGTCAGGCCGTGTGCACGTCCAGTCGTACGGAACTCACCGCGCAACCTCCAACTGCGCCGGGCGCCAGCCCAGTTCGGGTGCGACCAGGTGGCGTACGTCGTGCAGGATCTGCTCGTACTCCTCCCGCCGGAACTCGTACGGCAGTTCAAGGCGCAGTTCGGTCACGGCCGTCACCACTGGGTCCGCCGTCAGTTGTTCCAGGATCTGCTCCGCCGTGCCGACGACGTCCGGTGCGAACAGGGTTCGTTTCGGGCCCTGCGGGGCCAGGGTGCGGGCGTGGCGGCTCGTGGCGTACTCCTGGTAGCGGGTGCGGGTGGCCCGGTCCGCGCTGTCGAACGGCACGATCACGCGGCCCACCGCGACGCGGGCGGCGGGCTGGAGCCGCCGGTACTCGGTGAGGAGGTTCGACTGGGCCGTGGTGAAGTCGTCGGTGCCCTCGCCGGTGACGATGTTGCCGGACAGCAGGTTGAGGCCGTTCTCGCCGGCCCAGCGAGCCGAGCGCAGGCTCCCGCCGCCGTACCAAATGCGGTTCACCAGGCCGGGGTTGTGCGGTTGGAGGCGCGGGCGTTGGGTGTTGCCCGGTGACTGGATCACCGTGTCCGGGTCCCCGAGATAGCCACCGCGCAGGTTGTCGACGACGCGGGCGACCCGGCCGTAGGACAGGTCGAAGGTGCGCCAGTCGCCGTCGTGTACGAGGTCGCCGAGTATGTCGGCGTGCGGCATGCCGGTGCTGAAGCCGATCTGGAGTCGGCCGCGGGACAGTACGTCGGCCAGGGCCAGGTCCTCGGCCAGTCGGAACGGGCTCTCGTAGCCGATCGGGATGACCGCGGTCCCCAACTCGACGCGCTCGGTGCGCTGTCCGGCCGCGGCGAGGAACACCGCGGCCGAACCGACGCCGTGTTCGAGGTGGCGTTGCCGGATCCAGGCGCCGTCGTAGCCCAACCGCTCGCCGTACTCGAAGAGTTGGAGGGTCTCCTCCAGGCCGGTGTAGGGGTCGTCGTCGGCGAAGTTGCCCGGGGTGAGGAAGGCGAGGGAGGTGATGGTCATGCGGTCTGCGTCCTCAGGTCGTGGTCGTCCCGGCGGCCGGGGATCGCCGCGAGCAGCTCGCGGGTGTACTCGTGCTCGGGGTGAGTGAAGAGGTCTTTGGGCGCGCCCACTTCCACGATGCGGCCGGCCCGCATGACCGCCACCTCGTGCGCGATCTGGCGTACGACGGCCAGGTCGTGCGAGATGAACAGGTAGGCCACGCCTGTGTCGGCCTGCAACTCGGCCAGCAGGTCCAGGACTTGGGCCTGGACGGAGACATCGAGCGCGGACACCGGCTCGTCGCAGACGACCAGATCCGGTGAGAGCGCCAGGGCGCGGGCGATCGCCACGCGCTGGCGCTGCCCGCCCGACAGTTCCGCCGGACGGCGCTCCAGCGTCGAGGCGGGCAGCGCGACCCGGTCGAGCAGGTCGCGGGCGCGTTCGAGGCGGGAGGCGCGGTCGCCGACCTTGAAGGCGCGCAGCGGCTCGGTGATCACCTCGCCGATGGAGAAGCGGGGGTCGAGGGAGGCGTACGGGTTCTGGTAGACCAGCTGGGCCCGGCGGCGCAGTTGGCGGGCCTGCGCGCCTCGGGCGGTGGTGATGTCGGCACCGTCGAACAGGATGTGGCCCTCGGTCGCGTCGGTCAGGCGGAGCACCAGCCGGGCCGTGGTGGACTTCCCCGAACCGGACTCGCCGACCAGGGCGAGGGTCCGGCCGCGGTGCAGGGTGAAGCTGACGTCGTCCACCGCGCGCAGGGTGCGGGGCTCGCCGCCCGCGCGAGGGAGCCTGAACTCCTTGACCGCGTTGCGGACTTCGACCAGTGGCGTCCCCTCGGTGACCAGTGGTGTTCCCTCGGTGGCCGCGGGCGCGGCGGCCGGGAAACTCGCGCGGGCGGTGGCCAGACTCGGCGCGCTCGCCAACAGCCGTCGTGTGTACTCGTGTTGGGGGTCGGCGAGGATGTCGCGGGTCGGGCCCGCCTCCACGACCCTGCCCTGCGACATGACGACCAGGCGCTGCGCCCGGTCCGCGGCCACTCCGAGATCATGGGTCACCAGCAGGATCGCCGTGCCCAACTCCTCCGTGAGGCCCTGGAGATGATCGAGGATGACGCGCTGCACGGTGACGTCGAGCGCGCTGGTCGGCTCGTCGGCGATGATCAGCTTCGGGTTCGCGGCGATGGCGATGGCGATCAGGGCGCGCTGCCGCATACCGCCGGAGAGTTCGTGCGGGTACTGCCGGGCTCGGGTGGCCGCGTCAGGGAGGCCCGCCCGGTCCAGGACGCCGACCGCCTCAGACGGCGCGGAACGGCGGGTCGCGAGACCGTGGACGCGCAGGACCTCGGCGACCTGCTCGCCGATGCGCTTGACCGGGTTCAGCGACACGGACGGGTCCTGCGGGACCAGGCCGATCTGTGCGCCGCGCACGGTGCGCAACTCCGCCTCGGACAGCGCGGTGAGGTCGTGCCGGCCGAAGCGGATCGTGCCGCTGTCGATCCTGGCGTTCGGTGCCAGGAGCCGGGTGACCGCGTGCGCGGTGGTGCTCTTGCCGGACCCCGACTCGCCCACCACCGCGGTCACTTCACCCGGCCGCACATCGAGGTCGACGTCCCGCACCGCCTGCACGGTGGTGCCGCGGGTGCGGTACGACACCGACAGGCCGCGTATCTCCAGAGCTCCCTGTCCGTTCGGTCCGGTGCTCGGTGTTGTCGTCAAGTTCCCACCCGTTCCGGGGTCGTTCGCCACGCGCTCGGTCATCGCTGCCGCGACCATTCGCCGTCCAGCGCGCGTGCGATGCGGTTGGTGGCCAGCACGGTCGCGGCGATCGCCAGTCCGGGCAGCGCCGTCAACCACCAGGCGTTGGCTAGGTAGTTGCGGCCGTCGGAGATCAGCGTGCCCCACTCCGGTGCCGGCGGCGGGGCGCCGTAGCCGAGGAAGCTCAGGGCCGACACGGCGAGGATCGAGGAGCCGAAGTCGAGGGTGGCCAGGACGATCACCGGGCCCGCCGCGTTGGGCAGGACATGGCGGCCCAGGACCGAGTACCAGCGGGATCCGCAGGAGCGCGATGCCTCGACGAAGACCGCCTGCCGTACCCGCAGCACCTCCGACCGCGTCACCCGCGCGAAGCTCGCGACGCTGGCGATCCCGACCGCGACCGCCACCTTCACCGTGCCGTAGCCCAGCGCGGTGACCAGGGCGAGGGACAGGAACAGTGCCGGGATCGACAGCAGTACGTCGACGAAGCGCATCAGCACGTCGTCGACCCAGCGTCCGACGAACCCGGCGACCAGCCCGATCAGACTGCCCACCACGAAGGCGACCGCGACCGCGATCAGCGTTGCCTTCAGGGAGAGTTGGGCGCCGTGCACGACCCGGGAGAACACATCGCGTCCCAGTTCGTCGGTGCCGAACCAGTGCGCGCCGCCGGGGCCGCGGAAGTTCTCCGACGGCACCCCCCGCAGCGGATCCTTCGAGGTGAACAGATCCGGCCAGAAGGAGGCCAGCACCACCAGGACGACGATCAGGACCGACAGCAGCAGGCCCGGGCGGCGCACCAGGAACCTCCGGACGCGCCGCAGATCGACACGGCTCCCCGGTCCGGGGCCGCCTCCCGGTTCGACCGGCCGGGCCGGGAGGCCGAGTGCGGCGCCGGTGGTGTCGGCGATCAGTTCCTGGCTCATGCGAATCCCGCCTTCCGGCCCGAGGCCACCACGATTCGCGGGTCCAGCAGCGGATACACGAGGTCGACGATCAGGTTCGTCACCACGAAGATCAGCGCACCGAACACCACCACCCCCTGGACCAGCGGGATGTCCTGGGCCGTGACCGCGGCGGCCGTCACCCGGCCGAGGCCGTCGCGCGAGAACACCGTCTCGACGACCACCGAACCGGCGATCAACTGCCCGACCAGCAGACCCACGACCGTCAACGCCGGCAGGGACGCGTTGCGCAGGGCGTGCCGCAGATGGACCCGCCACCGGCCGGCGCCCTTGGCGCGGGCGGTCTCCACATAGGCCTGGTCCAGTGCCGTGAGGAGGCTCTTGGCCAGCACTTGGGCGACCTGCGCGCCGGTCGGGATCGCCAGGGTCACGGCCGGCAGGACCAGCCCCCGTAGCCCGTCGTTGCCGAAGGCCGGGAACCAGTGCAACCGGAAGGAGAAGGTCTCCACGAGCAGCAGACCGGTCCAGAACGTCGGGACGGACACCCCCAACGGCGGCAACGACAGCAGTAGTTGGCGCAGCCAGCGCCGCGAGGTGTACGTCGCCAGCACGGCCAGACCGCCGCCCAGGACCACCGCGAGCAGCAGCGCGGCTCCGGTCAGCTGAAGTGTCTGGGGCAGCGCGTCGGCCAGTGTCGAGGTCACGGGCCGGCCGGTGGAGACCGCGTCGCCGAAGTCCCCGCGCACCGCCTTGCCGAGGTAGTCGGCGTACTGCACCAGGATCGGCTTGTCGAAGCCGTACTCGTGCCGCAACGCGGCGAGTTGGGCCGGATCGACCTGCCCGGAGTCCATTCCGGCACCGGCCATCGCCGTGACCGGATCGCCGGGCAGGAAGTCGAGGATCAGGAAGGACACTGTGTAGGCCGCCCACAGCACCCCGACGGCCTGGGCGAGTCGTTTGATCGCGTAGCGGCGCATGGGTCAGCCGATCCAGGTGTCGTGGAGCTGGATCCGGCTGGAGGCGTCGAAGTTCAGGCCGTGCACCTTCGTCGCCACGCCGATCTGGCTCTGGAGCTCCACCACCGGTGCGTAGTAGGCGTTCCGCACGATCAACTGCTGCGCCTGCTCGACGAGTCGGGCGCGCTTCGTGGTGTCCGTGGTCGCCGCCTGCTGGGTCAGCGGGGTGTCCAGCGGGCCCGCCGGGACGCGGTAGAAGTTGGCCAGCTGGGTGGAGAAGGAGCTGCGCAGGATGTCCGGGTCGGCACGGGTCACGTTGCCCCACGCCGCGTCGTAGTCACCCGACTGGAGCGTCGGGGCGAGCTGGGTGACCTGGAGCTGCTTGAGCGTCAGGCCGACACCCACGGCCTTGAGTTGCTGCTGGATCAGCTCCAACGCGGGCTGGTTGGTCGCCGAGTTGGGGATCCAGTCGACCGTCAGGCTCAGCTTCTTGCCGTCCTTCGTACGGATGCCGTCGCTGCCGGTCTTCCAACCGGCCGCGTCCAGAAGGGACTTCGCTTTGGCCGCGTCGGTCGTCAGGTCCGAGGAGAGGTCCGCGTAGTCGGGTGTGGTGTGCGCCAGGACGCTGGTCGCGGGCTGGGTCCCGGTCGGGAACACGGTGTCGGCGATCTGCTTGCGGTCGATGGCGAACCCGATGGCCTGGCGTACCCGGGCGTCCTTCAGGGCCGGCCGTGAGTTGTTGAAGGCCAGGCCGAACACCACGCCGGGGTTGGCCCGCCGCTGAAGGGTGACCTGGCCGCCCTTGAGGGCCGCTTCGTTGGCTTTGCCGACGCTGCTGATCGCGTCCACCTGCCCGGACTGGAGGCTGCCGGCCCGTACCCCCGCCTCGGGGACGACCTTGAAGACCACCTTGTCCAGGTAGGCCTCGCCGTTCTTGTGCCACAGCGAGGAACCCCAGGCGTACCCGGTGCGCCTCGCCAGCGTGATCGACTGGTTCTGCACGTACTGCTTCAGTACGAAGGGCCCGGAGCCGACCACTCCCTGGCTGCACTTCAGCTGCGGAGACTTCTTCGCGCTCGCCGAGGACTCGATGCCCAGCGAGTGCGTCGAAGTCGCTTGCAGGAACTGGGCGTTGGGCTGCTGGAAGGCCACCTTGACCGTGAGCGGGTCGACCACGGTGGTGCTCTTGACGCCGCTCAGATAGCCCTCGGCGAGGGTCCCCAGGGCGCCTAGTTTAGGCACCGCGTCGAAGTTGTCCTTGACCACCTGCGCGGTCAGCTCGGACCCGTCGCTGAAGGTCACACCCGATCTGAGGTGGAAGGTGAACGTGGTCGCGTCGGAGCTGATGTCCCAGCTCTTCGCCAGCCAGGGCACGATCTTGCCGGTCCCGGGGTCCTGGTCGGTGAGGGAGTCCACGACCTGACGTACCGAGTAGATGGTGTCGTTGCTGGCCACCTGCTGCGGATCCACGCAGCCGGCGTCGGAACCCACCGCGAAGGTAAGGGTGCCGCCGGACTTCGCCGGGCCGCTGCCGCCGGCCGAGCCGCCGCTGCTGCCGGACCCGCAGGCGGTGAGCAGGACGCTGGTGGTCAGGAGGGCGGTCAGGGCCGCCCATCGGGTGGGGCGGATGTCCGGATGTGCTCTCACGGAGGGTGCTCCTACTCGTGTCACTACGCATGAGGTGGCCCGCGGATCACGGCTGCGCGCACGGGCGCGCCGCTCCGGTCGGCGCAACGCCGAGGACGGGCAGTGCAGTTGGGGATGTCGGGCGGGAAAGGGCGCGGCGGTTGCGGCGCATGTCCGTGAACTCGGACAGGACCGCGAGAGGCTGCGGGGAAATGCCTACGGGCCGCGACAGACGTCAGACGGACGTGGTCAAGGCGGTCAGGCGCGACACAGACAGCTGGTGAAGCGTTGCAGGTCGATGTGGCGGCGGCGCGAGAACCGGGAGAACACTGTCGCGGCCGTCAGGGAGGCGAGGGAGACACTCGGGTCACTGCTGTGTCGCACGACCGTCCTCCACATCTCCGACCCCGGCCACAGGGTCCCGCGCTTGCAGAGATCCTCGGTGATCCTGCCGGGCTTTCACCTGGAGCACCCCACCGCGTCGGAGGGTTGCCGGTCAGCAAGCCAGGGCTTGACGCTGACACTCGATGCCGATCGTGATCGTACGGAGCGTCGTCGTCGTACGTCAATGGCAGGTTCGGACAGGTGAGCGGCAGCGACCGGACGGTCCGCTCCGGCTTGCCCTTGACGTGCGCGTCAACTTCTAACGTCGGGGGCGCCGCACGCGGTGTGCGGCCGTCAACAACCCTTCAGGAGCCCGTAGATGTCTCCGTCGAACATCCCCGCCACGCACCGCGAGGTCCGTCTCGCCGCCCGTCCCGAACGTGCCCTCGCCCCGGACCACTTCGCCGTGGTGGAGGTTCCCGTCCCGCAACCGGGACCTGGGCAGGCGCTGGTACGCAACCGCCTGATGAGCGTCGCCGCCTCCCTGCGCACCCTGATGCGAGGGGACGCGGGCATGCCGATGCCGTCGTTCGAGGTCGGCCGGCCGTTGTCTGCTCCGGCCGTCGGCGAGGTGGTGACGGCTCCCGAGGGCGGGACGCTGCGCCCCGGTGATCTGGTGTCGCACTGGGCGGGGTTCCGCGAGTACGCCGTGGTGGAGGCCGACGCGGTGCAGCCCGTCGACCTGACGGTCCTGCCGGACCTGGTGGCGTACCTCTCGCAGGGGCCGTCCGCCTGGATCGGCGTCGTCCGGGGAGCCGAAGTACGCGAGGGGGACACGGTGTTCGTGTCCGGCGCGGCGGGCGGAGTCGGCACCCTTGCCGGGCAGTTCGCCCGCCTGCGCGGGGCGGACCGGGTCATCGGCAGCACCAGTTCACAGCGCAAGGCGGACTACCTGGTCGAGACGCTGGGGTACGACGCGGTCGTGCTGCGCGGAGCGGGCCCGATCGAGGACCAGTTGCGCAAAGCGGCACCCGAAGGCATCGACGCGGTCGTGGACACCGTCGGCGGGGAGCAGCTGCGAGCCGCGCTGGCCCTGGCCCGGCCCGGCGCCCGGGTGGGGCTGATCGGAGCGCTCTCCGCACAGGTGTCGGGAGAGGACACGGCGCCCGTCGAGATCGACACCTACTCGCTCATCGTGCGGGGCATCCAGCTCCGCGGCGTCAGCGGCGCGCGCCACCGGGACGCGCTGGCGGAATACCCGGAGACGTTCGGCCGTTGGCTCCGCGAGGGCTCGGTCACCGTCCCGCACACCCGCCTGTCCGGAATCGACCAGGCACCCCGGGCCATGATGGAACTGCTCGAAGGACACCACATCGGCACGGTGGTCGTGGAGTTGTAGTCGCCGGCCACCCGACTCCCGGAGGACGGAATGCGCATCGGCGACGCGGCGGCAGCCGTGGGTGTCACCACCCGCACCCTGCGGTACTACGAGCAGCGCGGCCTGGTCACGGCACGGCGTACGGCGTCGGGACAGCGGGAGTACGGCGAGGAGGACGTACGCCGACTCCACGCCGTCCGCGGGCTGTTGGACTCCGGCCTCACCATCGGCGATGTGCGTCGCCTCATCGACATCATCGACGCGCTGCCCGACAGCCCGACCGTGCCGCAGGTCCGCCCGGGTCCCTACTCGGACAAGTGCGTCGTCCCGCAGGTGGCCATCCGGCGACTGGCCGAACTCGACGCCCGCATCCGCCAGTTGACGGAGTTGCGCGACCGCCTCGCCGACGGGCTCGACCTGCGGTTCGGTGTCCTGGTCGGCCAACTCATCGGCCTGGACGGCACCATGAGCGATGCCCGGACCGGTTCCTGACACCGCCGGACCTCGGAGACGGTCGGGTCGCCGCCGTGCAGGTGGCGTTTCCGGTGGTTGAAGGTCGTGGGTTCCGTGCTGCTGCGGACGGCAACGGATAGTGCGGGAAGCGGCCGTGGGCGTATTCGCGATCGGGGTTGTGGCCGGGCTGTGCCGGCGTGAGGTGGAAACGGCAGGCTGGTTCAGGGAGTTGGGGCGGCGAGGGGCGCTTCTGGGTGTGCCGGTTCAGCGCGCCATCCAGCGGTCGATCTCCCGCGCCCGGGTGTCCAGCGTGGTGGCGACGGCGGTCGGCGCGGTCCTGGAGTTGGCCGGGACCTGGATGTCGTACTGGACGCGACTGCCGACGTGGCCGGATTCCGGTTCCGGTATCGCCACCTCGATTCCGGCGCGCCGCGCGAGGGCGACCGCCGTTGCCACGAACCCCTCGGAGAGCGCGAGGATCACGGAGTGGCCTGTCCGGCAGTGGCAGGCGACCAGCTCGCGCACGAACTCCGCGTAGGCGGCCGGATCGACCTCGAGTGTGTCCGGGTCGCCCCGATGCTTGCCCTGGCCGATTCCCGAGGGCAGGTTCAACTCCGCCTCGAAGACCTCGAGTTGCCGTAGGAAGAGACGCCCGGCGCCGTTCGACGGGTTCCACAGCGTCTCGTCACCGATGTCGAAGTACATGCTCATTGTTGATCCCTTTGCTCAATAGCCGCTCGGCGCAGAGTAGAAGATCGGGTGGGTAGTGGGCACTTGGGTATTTCGGTGCCTGATGCCTGATGCCTGATGCCTGATGCCTGATGCCTGATGCCTGATGCCTGATGCCTGATGCCTGGTGGGATTTGCGATGGGCGCCCGTCCTTCGAGCGGGCAGGCGTCCATCGCGGGTCGACAACGGGTGGGGAAACGCTGGGCTGTTGCACGGGATGAACGTGAAGCCGCGCCCCATGAAGGTGAGTTACCCCTCCGTGGCGAACGACAGCGTGCCCGAGGCGGTCGTATCGCCGCCCTGGGTGACCTGGAATGCCCAGCCGTCCTCGGCCGGTCCGCATTCGACGTGGACGGGGGAGTTCCACTCGGTGAACCGCAGGGCCTGCATGTGGCAGCCGTTCAGTCGGCCGGGGGAGGCTCCCGCCAGGCAGGCCGCCTGGCGGGCGGCTTCCAGGAGGACCATGCCGGGGACGTGGTCGCTGGGATGGTCGAAGAACCGCGGGTGGCGCAGGTCTGCGGGCGCCACCAGCAAAGACCCGGAGGAGTCCCGGACCAGCATCACGTCGCCGGGGGAGGGAACCGACACCTCGGTGGGCGACGGGCGCCAGTGCACGTCGTCCGGGACGGGGCCGGCGGCGGCGTTCGGGCCGCGGAACGTCTCGTACTCCTCCTCGGACAGAACGCGGACGCGTCCGAAGGCCGAGCCGAACTCCCGCCCGGCGGCGGAGAATTGGATCCGTACGTTCAGCGCGACCGGCCAGGGCAGGTCGTCGACGTGGCGTACGTCGTGCAGCTCGGCCCGGCACAGCACGTCCGTGGCGCCGTAACCGACCACCGGCTCCGTGCTGTTGTCGAGCTGGAAGCCGACGCTTCTGATGACGGGTTTGCTCGTGCTTGGGGCGCCGAGGAAGCGCTGGCAGATGTACAGGCCGACCTGGCGGATGGTCTCGGCGGCGAGCATCGGATCGTGCCGTTCGCCGGAACCAGAACCAGAACCAGAACCAGAACCAGAACCAGAACCAGAACCAGAACCAGAACCAGAACCAGAACGGGAACCAGAACCAGAACGGGAACTGGTACCGGTACCGGATGCCGACGTGGCATATGAGCGCGGCCACTGCGCGGCAAGGAGGTAACGGCCGTCGGGCAGCGCCCGGGCGTCGGTGAGCAGGACTTCGGCGACCGCTTTCCGGTGCACGAGAGTCCGGGACACGCAGCTGTCCCAGCTCAACGTCAGCTGTTCCGGGTCGGCTTCGGGAGGCGCGAAAGAGTGTGATTCAGTCATAAAATAATAGAAGCTACGGTTCTCTGTCATACGTGTGGGAAACGGCGGCCGGTCGGCTAGATTCACCGGAAAAGACGATCCGGCACGCAGGACAGGGACGACCGAGAATATGCAGGAACGTGCGGAAGCCACCCGGCGGGCTGTTCTGGCGACGGCAGCGGTGCTGTTCGAACAGCACGGGTACGTCGGTACGAGCATCAGCGACGTGGCGCGTACGAGCGGATACACCAGCGGGGCGATCTATTTCCATTTCGGCAGCAAGGAAGGGCTCGCCCGGGGGGTCCTGGAAGCCCATTTCGCCGAATGGCCGCGATATGTGGAGCGTTGGGAATCCCAGGAGGGCCCTGTTCTCGACCGGTTGGTGGGTTTGAGTCTCGCCGTCGCCCGGGAATTCCGTGACAACGTCATCGTCCGGGCCGGGAACCGGCTTTGGAGTGAGCGCAGGACCATCCCCGTTTCCCTGCCCCGGCCCTTCGTGGGGTGGATCGACGCGACCGCCCGCATGCTCACCGCCGCCGCGAAGGCGGGCGAACTCGCCCCCGGCGCCGACGCCGAGCGCGCCGCACGGGTCCTCGTCTCTTGCTTCTTCGGGGTGCACACCGTCTCCGACGCACTGGACGACCGCCGCAACATCGAGGACGCGGTGAGCGACCTGTGGATGATGCTCCTGCCAGGATTGCAGGCGGCGCCGGTGGATCCGGTGAGGTGTCTGGAGGGGGCCAGGACTTTGTTGGCGGTCACTCGATGACCGCCTGCGCCGCCTGCGCCGAGTGTGCAGTGGAAGAGCGCGCCTGACCGTACGGGGCGCCGGGGAACGGTGCCGCTCCCGCAAGCACACGGGCACCCGCTCAACACCCTTACCACCAACACGAGTTCAGGGCGCCCGACGGACCCTCGGCTCAATCCTCCAAGCCCTGCTGCCCGGAACGGCTCCTGCGTGCGTCGACGACCGCGTCGAAGACCGGTACCACGATCCAGCAGACGTAAGCCCAGTTGGTCACGAGCGAGACCGGGATCGAGACCAGGAAGCCCAGTGCCACCATGCCGATGCTGCGGATGGCCCGGGTGAAGAGCTCGGGCGGGGTGCCGACGCGCTGGAGGCCGTCGCGGCGGACCTCACGGACCATCAGGATGAACAGGAGACAGGCCAGGAACTGCACGACGGCGTAGAAGATGAACCGTGCCTGGAACGCTCCGGGGCCGCCGATCACGTCGGTCGCGAACGGGGTGACCACCAGCATGAGCAGCCAGTACATGGTGAAGGCCGTCAACCGGCTGTTGGTCGCCGTGACGTAGCGGAACACCCGGTGGTGCGAGCGCCAGTGCGCGGCGATCACCACGAAACTGATCATGAACGCCAGATAGCTGTCACGGTGTGACGTGGCCGAGTGCCACAACTCGGAGTTGGTCGACCCCTCCGGTACCGGCAGTTCCAGAGCCAGCAACGTGAGCGCGATGGCGACCACCGCGTCTCCGAAGAACGTGAGTCGCTCGCCGGAGACCGCCCGGACCTCCATGTCCTGGTCCCCGGACGGCAGTTCTTGATCAGTCGAGACATCCATGGCAGCAGAGAATGCCACAAGCCGTGAGGGGCCTCGGACGCGCCCGGCACCGAGGGCCGGACCGGGGGAGTGGTACTGCTGGTCCTACCCGCACGGCTGGCGGCCGGCGCGTGCGGAAGAGGATCATCGTAGGGCAGGGCACGGCCCCGACCGGAGACAGCCGAGCGCGCAGAACGGACAGCCACATGACCATGGCCTACCTCGCACAGCCCGAGCAGCAGCAGCGACTCGAATGGCTCGAAGGCGGCGAGTTCGCCGTACTCCTCGACGCCGCGGCCACCGGCGGACAGCTGACCGTGGGACGGTTCTCCGTCGCCAAGGGCGAGGCGCCGCCGTACCACAAGCACACCCGTGAGGACGAGGTCTTCATGCTCATCAAGGGGAGTGCGCTGCTGTGGTGCGACGACGAGGAGATGGAGTTGTCGGAGGGCGGCATCGTCTTCCTGCCGCGGAACGTGCCGCACGGCTACCGGATCACCTCCGACACCGCCGACCTGCTGATGATCTGCACGCCCGGCGGCATCGAGGGCATGTTCCGGCACGCGGGACGTGATCTCACGACTCCGCGCCCCGAGGGCTTCGAGATCTCGCGGGACGTCATGGCCGAGGCCGCCGACCTGTACGGCCAGGTCATCGTCGGCCCGCCGCGCTGACCCATCGCTCCACCGCACCACGGCATCGACCGGAACCACGAAAGGCACAGCCATGTCCCGGCAACAGCGCCAGGCCCTCGACGAGATGCTGCGGCACGGCCCGCTCGACCTCGGAGGGGACGTGGTTCAACAGCGTGCCCTCTTCCACGACATGATGACGGTCGTCCCTCTGCCGCCCGACGTCTCGACCACGGAGGGCGTAGTGGGAGGCGTACCGGTCGTCACCGTCGAGACGCCCGCGCACGATCCGGCGAGAGTCCTGCTGTATCTGCACGGCGGCGCGTACGTCATCGGCTCGGCGGCCGACGCCGCGGGTCTGGCCGCGGAGGTCTCCCGGCGCACTGGCGCACGCGCCGTCTGCGTCGACTACCGGCTGGCACCCGAGCACCCGTTCCCTGCGGCGGTCGACGACGCCCTGGCCGTGTACCGGGCCCTGCTCGACGACGGAACTCCCAGTTCCGGCATCGCTTTTGTCGGTGAGTCCGCGGGCGGCGGTCTCGTCGCCGCGACGCTGGTCGCCGCCAAGGACGCGGGCCTGCCCCAGCCGTCATCGGCCGCGGTCTTCTCCCCGTGGGCCGACCTGAGCGTGTCCGGCGACAGTGCGGTGAGCAAAGCGGCGGTCGACGCCTCACTGACCCCGGAAGGCCTGCGCATCCGCGCCCGCGACTACCTCGGCACCACGGACCCGACCAGCCCGCACGTCAGCCCCGTCTTCGCCGATCTGACCGGCCTGGCGCCCCTGTTCATCCAGGTCGGCTCGTACGAGGTCCTCCTGGACGACGCCGTACGGCTGGCCGCGCGCGCCGCCCAGCACGACGTCCACGTCGAACTACAGGTCTGGCCCGAAGTCCCGCACGTCTTCCAGGCGTTCGCCGTGATGCTCGACGAGGGCGCCGCCGCGCTCGACGCCGCCGGGGCGTTCATCCGGGCTCGGTGGGCCGACGGCGCGGACGTCGAGAAGCCCAGCGAGTAAAGACTCCGGCGTGCGGCGGCCGAACGGCCGTGTGCCGTGTGCCAGTTGAACGACAATGTGCTCCATGGCGGCTAGGACGAACCATTTCGGCATCGCTCTGCGGGGGTGGCGCGAGCGCGTGTCACCGCGGGACAGCGGGCTGGAGGCGGGCGGGGACCGGCGCATCCCCGGGCTGCGCCGGGAGGAACTGGCCCGGCTGGCAGGCCTGTCGGTCGACTACGTGGTCCGGCTGGAACAGGGCCGCGCCCGGAACCCCTCGGCCCAGGTGGTCACCGCACTGGCCAGGGCGCTACGCCTCGAACCGTCCGAGCGCGACCACCTGTTCCGCTGCGCCCACCTCGCACCGCCCCCGGCCGGGAACGTGTCCCGGCACGTTCCCGTGAGGGTGCACCGGCTGGTGGGTCAGCTGGCGGGCAACCCCACCGCGGTGTTCGCCGCCGACTGGACCCTCGTCAGCTGGAACGGGATGTGGTCCGAGACGATCGGCGATCCCCGTACGTACGGCTGGGTCGAGCAGAACCTCGTGGCCGGCATGTTCCGGACGAGCGCCACACGAGGGCGAGAACCGATCGGGGCCTGGCCGGTCCGTTCCTGGGCGGGCGACGAGGTCGAGGAGGAGGACCTCGTCGCCGATCTGCGGGTGACGGCCGCCGCCCATCCCCATGACGCGCGGCTCGCCGCCTTCGTCGACCACATGCTGCACGACAGCCCGCGCTTCGCCCGCCTCTGGTCCAACGGCACCGCCCGTACCCACGTCGGCGACCGCAAGACCGTCGAACACCCCCGGGTGGGTGCCATCGACCTCGACCTCGACGTCGTGATGGCCGCCGGCACCGACCTCAGGATCGTCACGTACACGGCGGCGGTGGGGACGACCGACGCGGAGAAGATGGACGCGCTGCGTGCCACCTGCCGGGAGCCGGACGGCGCCATGTCGAGGGCAGACGCCCCGGGTTCTCAGGTGTTCTCAGGCATCTGACGGGAGAGGTTGGTTCAGGCGCCGTCGACATGCTCCGCGCCGTTTGTTACGTTCCCCGAGCCTCCCGCGGGGGAAGTCCGGTGAGAATCCGGCGCTGACCCGCAACGGTGTGAACCGGCTCCGGCCGTGCCCAGAGTCCAGGGCGTGATCCTCGCCGGACACCCCAACCCCTGCTGCTGCTCGGGCTGTTGCTCCTGCTCTGCGTCTCCCTCGTGTGCGGCGTCGGTCTCGGCGCGGCCGGGATCGGCACGGCGGACATGTTCCGGTTCCTGTGGGCCGGAGTCACGGGCGGGCCCCTGCGGGTCACGGCGCCCCGCGCAGGGCGGCGGCCATCCACTCCCGGACGGCCGCCGCCCGGTCCGGGTCCGGCTTGGGCGTGCCGTTGACCGTCGCCACCAGGGACTGGTACCTGGTCAGCAGCTCGAGGCCGGTCGCCTTGGCCAGCCGCTGTGTCGCCTTGCCGTCGGGGTCGAACTCGATGATGCCGCGCCGGGCCTTGCCGATGTCGTGGTCCCCTGTCATGGCGGCGACCATCTCGGCGTTGCCGGCGGCCACCCGCTCGGCGAGCTCCCGGGCCCGCGGCGAATCCGCCGGCGTGCCGGCCTCCTGGGCGGCCCGTGCGTCCAGGAGGAGCTTCCGGTGCCGCTCGACACGGGCCGTCATCTCCGGTGAGGCCATCAACCTGCCCTGCGGGGTGCTGAATGTGCGGTGGAAGAAGTCCCGGAGCGCCGTGCGGAACTTCTCGTCCCGCACGACCTCGGCGAGTTCGATCCAGGCCTCCAACTGCTCGGTGGACGGCTCCTCGGGCAGATGCGGCCGGAAGCCGTGCAGTCCCTCGACATAGCGGGGGTGGACGTCCAGGTCTTCGGTCACGAAGTCCCAGAACTGGTCGATGAGTTGGTCGCGGTCGTCGTCGGACATCGACACGAGCTTGTGCATCAGGTTCACCTGTTCCGCCGTGGTGTGCTGCCGCGTGATGGTCCGCAGCACGGCACGACGTGCCCGGAACTGCCGCAACTGGTCCTCGACCAGCCGCAGATGCGTGACGGCGAGGTCGTGGAGGGTGGTCTCCGCGGCCAGTACCCGGCGGATGTCGTCCAGACCGGCCCCCAAGTCGCGCAGGGTACGCACGAGTTCGAGCCGGGCGACGGCGTGCACGTCGTACCGCCGGAAGCCGCCCTCGGTGACGCCGGTGGGCGCGACGACGCCCTCGTCGGCGTAGAACCTGATCGCGCTCACGCTCAGGCCGGTGCGGCGGGCGACGTCCCCGATGGAGTAGAGCTCCAGTTCGTTCACACCCGTCACTATGGGATCTCAAGTGACCTGAGAGTCGAGGGGGTTGGTCACGACGCGTCCCCGGGGAGTCCCCTCGTGCCCTACGGCTGAACCGCGCGCACTTGGTCGTAGCGGCCCAGGAATCGGAACGCGCCGTCCCTGACCCGGTACAGGAAGCCGGTGTTCTCCGGGTCCAGCGCGTGGGTGGTGCCCTGGACGAAGCGGATCGGCTTCGCCACCCCGTCGTACGCGGTGTGGAAGAGCCGTTCGGCGACCTGCGCGGGTTCGATCGTGGTGGTGGTCCCGAGCGCGTCCAGGGCTCGCGCGATCAGACCGACGGCGTCGTACGCCTCGGCAGACCACCGGCCGGGCGGCCCGCCGTAACGCGCCCGGTAGGCCGCGGTGAACGCCTTCGCGGCCGAGGTGGTCGCCGACTGCGCCTGGGTGTACGGCGCTTCGAAGACCCACCCCTCGGCCGCCCGGCCCGCCGCGGTGAGGAAGTCGGCGCGCATGACGGGCTCGAAGCCGGTCACCGCTCCTGTGAACCGCGCCGTGGCCAAGGCCCGGGCGCAGGCCGCCGCCCGGCGCGGTGACGTGCCGCCGTAGACGATCGCCTGCGGGTGCGTGGCCAGTGCCCGGGAGACGACGGGGCCGAAGTCGCTTGTGGTGGCGGCCACTTGGTGGACGGTGGCGGTGCCACCGCTGGGCGGTGTCTCGACCAGGTTCCGGCTGATGTCGACGGCCGGCTCGCCCGCCGCGCCGTCCTGGATGACCGCCGTGCGCCGGCTGGGGCGGGTCCTGCTCAGGTAGAAGAGGATCGGCAGGGTCCGTGAGGTGTCGGACGCCCTCGTCACGCACAGGGTGCGCAGGGGCGTGGTGGACAGTCCGGCGGCGTCGTCTGCGGCCGACACCAGGACCACCGGCAGGGACGCGGCCGAGTAGAGCGGGACGGCGGCGCGGGCACCCACTGTCGTGCTGGGGCCGATGACCACGATGACCGACCGCTGGGCGAGTACGCGGTGAGCCGCGTCCCGCGCTCGGGTCGCGTCGCCTCCGTCGTCGTACGAGGAGAGCGCGAGGCGGTAGCCGACGTTCTTGCGCGCGTTGTGGGCGGCGACCGCGAGGAGTGCTCCCTGCATCTGCGCCTTGCCCAGGGCTCTCTGAGGGCCCGTCAGATCGGCGTGGACGGCGAGGGTGTGCGTGGGTACGACGTCGCGCGAACTGCTTGTCGTCGTGTGCCCCCGGGTGAGCAGGGCGGCCGCACCGGCGCCGGACGCGGCGAGCACTGCGGCTGCCGAGCTGCCGATGGTCAGGACGCGGCGGCGTGAAATGCCGTGTGGTGGGGGCGTGTTGAGCGGTTCGGGTGTGGATGGTCCTGCCGTGCGGGGTGGCGGGTCGAGGGCGCGGGCCGAGCGCTCGGCTACCAGCCGTAGGACGGCGGGCGGCAGCCATGCGGGTGCCGTGGACGGGTCGTCGTCCGGGTGCTTCTCGTCCGTCAGTGCGGAGTGGACCGCCGCGGCTGTCGGCCGTAGCGCCGGGTCCTTGGTGAGGCAGGCGTCGATCACCGTGCGCAGGGGCGGCGGGAGTTGGGCCAGGCCGGTGGGGTCGTGGGGTTCGTGGACGGTGCGGTACAGGACCGCCGGAGCCTCGCCGGTACCGAACGGGCGCCGGCCCGTCGCCGCGTAGGCGAGCACGCAGCCGAGGGAGAACAGGTCGCCGGCCGGGCCGACCTCGCCGCCGCGGGTCCGGGTCTGCTCGGGGGAGAGGTAGCCGGGGGTGCCGATGACCGCGTCGGGAGCGGTGAGCGCGGTCGTTCCGGCGCCCTTGGCGATGCCGAAGTCGATGAGCCGGGGGCCGTCGGGGACCAGGAGGATGTTGCCGGGTTTGACGTCCCGGTGCACCAGGCCCACCGCGTGCAACTCGCCCAGCGCCTGCGCCAGTTGAGCACCGAGCGTGACGACCGTGTGCGGGAAGCGGTCCGAGGCCGTCCACCGCCTCGGCCAGCGACGGGCCGGGGACGAACGCGGTGGCCAGCCACGGCGCACGCGCCTCGGTGTCCGCGGCCGTCACCGCGACCACCCGGCGGCCGGTGAGCCCGGTGGCCAGCCGCACCTCGCGCCGGAACCGGGCGCGGAAG
>Ga0307510_10002611_pt1 | contig 20562 bp, 24 predicted proteins | sample 12_EM_MG_FD_207224 | JGI IMG/M metagenome (GOLD analysis project Ga0307510, IMG submission 207224) | Populus trichocarpa ectomycorrhiza microbial communities from riparian zone in the Pacific Northwest, United States - 12_EM | ecosystem: Host-associated > Plants > Roots > Unclassified | place... | reverse complement strand
GAGGGGGGCCTTAAATTGTTTTTTCGGTGTGAGGGGATATTGTTTGTTGAGGGCTAAAGTGTTGTTTCGGGAAGGGGTGAGAAGGGGATTGCGTGGGAAGTTTCTGGGGGTTGTGGGATAGTGGGTATAGGTGATGTGGAGTTCCTTTCATTTTCTAGGACGGGAGCTTGCGGGCTTCTACATGGATGCTAGGAGATAGTTCGGAATTTCCTTCCAGAGGTGGCTATTCGCATTCGGTCGAAGTAGTTTGTTTGGCCTGATGTGCTTCTGGGCGGTGAGGGTTATCGTTTCATGTCCAGGGATAGTGAGTGAGTGGTGGCAGTAATAGCTGAGCGCTGTATCGATTTGCGTCCATCACCTTTATCGTAAAGTAAGGGAGCTTAACAGCGTTACATTCTTAGAAATGGTGGCAGGGAGCTGTGCTGATTCCAAGTAACTCTTGTTAGGCAAAAATTCATGGTATTGTAAAGGGCAGAGTTTCACGATAAGATAAATGTGCTGGGGGGAGGGCTCAAATCACCACTCAAATCGCTGCACTTTCATTCTTTGTTTTTCAAGGGTGGCCTGATTCGGATATTAGGTGAATAACTTGAACTTCACCGAAGTGCGAGTTCTTTTCCCGCCCCGAGTGATATTTTGTGGATATGCGTTGTCATCTCCAGCAATGATTCCTAACACGAGTATTTATTTCCTCTTCTATTCGTCCAAAGCCAGCATATACGCCGACTGAGACAATTAACTGCAGGGAAGCATGTATGTAAGTTTCCGTGAGCATTTGAAACGGTCATAGCGCCACTGTGGCTGAGCAAATCTCGACGCCTGAAGAGAAAAGGGAGGCCTGACTCATAGCTTTTTTATATAAGTGCTGTTGAATTTCGGTGGGTGAAAAAGCCCCTTTATCGTGACCAGGTATTATACCTCATTACCTCGTACAATATAAGGAACAGAAAAAAAAAGATTATCAAAATGGGTGGTCGCGCATTCGATCTTAACACTCCGCCTATCCCGCACCACATTTACCTCCGCCTCGTGTCCAAGTTCACCGCTCTTTTGAAAACGCTCCACGAGGTCGTCAGGGTAGCCCCCCATGCCCCGGAGAAGGTCACCCACGGGGACGTGGACATTCTCGTCGCGTCTCCTCTCCGCCCTTACGCCGATGAGGAACTCCTCGCGCTCCTCGGGGCGGAGCAATACATTCCTGGCTTCCCGACTGCCCATTTCGCCATCTACGAGCCCGACATGGAAGCGTACGTGCAGCTAGACATCTGCATGTGTCTTCCCGAGAAGATCGAGTGGCAGAACTTCCATCGCGCCTACGGCGATCTCTGGAACATCCTCGGGGTCATGGGGAGGCGTGTGGGGATCAGCGTCAATCATTCCGGCGTCCGCGTTTCCGTCGAGCACATTGAGAAGAGGAACAAGAAGGCGGCGATGGTGCACTTGACGGATGATCCCCGCGCCGCTGTCGAGTTTTTTGGGTGCGATTGGGAGAGGTACGGGAGGGGGTTTAGCACTGTTCAGGAAATGTTCGACTTCTGCGCTCGGTGTCGCTTTTTGGACGTTGAGATTTCTCGGAGGAGAGAGAAGGTCACTGTTGAGAGTAGCCGGCTTGGGGGTAGTCGACCTCTCTGTCAACGGTGGTTTGATGAGTATTTGCCTAAATTGATGGAGGAGAAGGAGGAAGGGGAGGAGCGGGGGATCGAGTTGAAGGTTTACTCACGGGAAGGTGTGCTTGAGGAAGCATTGGGGAAGTTTGAGAAAAGGTTGGATCACGACATGTTGGTGGGTATGTGGGGGAAGGATTTGTTTGATAAGGATATGTGGCGCAGAATTCGGGATCTTTTACCACTTGGTACGAAGAGGGGTAATATCGTGGTGCGGGCTCTGGCTAAGAGGCTTGGGGAAGAGGATCTGAGGAATGGCGATTACGGAGCAATGTGTGAAGCAGAGGAGTGGAAGAGAGAGAGGGAAGCTAAGTGGACTAAGATCGCAAAGGCCGAATGGAGGGTTATATTGGTGGCACTTCAGAGAGAGGCGGGGCTGGACTAGGCATTACAGGTTTCTTAGACAGGGAAAACCAGGGCCGAAACTGTATAAGCATGACCTCGTGACGCGTTTAGTGTTTATTAGTTGATACTGGAGATTTTGTGGTTTGTCCTACTTGCGGTGTCCTGTGTCAATGTACTTGAGGCATATTTTGAAGTTTGGAGTTATTAAAACGCAGCACGAGATGCTTTCAATAGGTTCTTGTTTGGGAGATTAATTGTGAGATTAATTGTGAGATTGAGAGATGAGTGAAGAGCTTAAGTGATCATTAGGGTAGATTAAAAATAGGAGATAAGTGAGTACAAATATTAGATGCTTCGCGGTGATAGACTAGGACTGGTTTTGGGGGAATGGGGAAATCTAATGAAAACTGGCCTCATCGAAAGAAGAGAAAAAGAAGTTTGACTGGGGACTCAGGCTTGGTGTGGTTCATCCCTCAAGAAATAGGTACCTAGACATCGTGATAGATGGCTAAGACAAAGGAAACCTGGAAGACTCGAGATATGTACCTTGGATACTACAACCCCTAACCAATAACCATTACGCCCTCATCCTCAAAACTCTCGGCCGGGTCGTTCATCAAGATAGCTTCCTTTAGAACACTCCAGGTATCAAGGATGGTCTGTGCAACGGTACCAAGCCCCTCCGAATCAGCATCAGTAGCCACGGAAGCACCGCCCACAAAGATGAAGAAGCGATCGCTTCCCTGATTCAAAAATCTTTTGAAATCTTTGAAAAAGATATTCAATTCATTCCAATAGGGATTACCGAAAAAGGTATCTCCCTTTAAAAGGCGCACCTCCTCCAGCAAACCCTCAAGAGATTGAATGATCTTGCATGCTGCTTCGAAGTTAGGAGTGCACAGAGGTGGATGCCTAACCTCGGAGGTTATAGGCACACCACTAGGGGGAAGGAGTTGGCGGGGGGACCCGGGATAGTACTTGGGAGTGACCGGCGTCGAAGTAGGGTTGGAAATCGGCGATGGGGTAAGGGTTGTGTTGTAGCTTGACCGGTCCCAGGCCAGGGGAGAAGAGGAATGAAGATTCTGGGAAGCTTCGTTCCTGGTTTGCTGTCTGAATGGGGTACCAATATGAAAGATCCCTAGAGTAGGAGACTCGGGGAACTCGGAGCTGGGTATCCGCATGCGTCTTGGTGTCGAGGGGGTTATAAGGATTGCTGTTTTGGTAGGGGTTTGGGGGTTTAGTAGGTGCATTTTCTCGCGGTTGATGTTTAGCTTGGGGTTGTAGGGAGAATGAGGGTGAGGAGAATAAGTAGGGAGAATATTTTTATGATAGCGTCTTTCTAGTGGAGCTGTTGGTGATATTGGAGCTTACTGTAAAAAGAACCTTTCTATGAGGGATAGAAGCCATAATATAAATCGTTGTTCGCATTGGTTATATGAAATCTGGTGTCTGGTGTCTAGGGAATACTCTCCGATGGTTGGGATGAGGTTTGAAATATTCTTGATTGGGCCTATAGCCCACTCTCCTCTTCGAAAGAGAGGGCAGACAGGGGGTGAAACCCCGTTCAAAAAATTGTTCGAGTTTATCAAAACAGTTATGAGTCATGACCTACTTATTATCTCAAGCTATCTACCGTTGCTAGGGCTGACATACTGGAAGCGATCAATGGGATCTGGTTCGCTTGAAACTATGTATGAGCCTTTGTGAGGTGCCCTGAGACATAGCAATATGCTTCTGGCGGGTCTGAACCAGACACTGCCTGATGATGAGATTTCAAGGTATTTTAGTGAGTGATTGAGACTAGCTGGGTGTTTTATCCGTGAGAACATTAGGCTGAAACATCAGAATGGGGTTGTACCAGGGTTAGGGTTATCGTATCTGATGGGCTGGTAGTTGGGCCAAGCCCTATAAGCTAGTGAGCTTCCTTCCCCACGCCGCCAACACAGAGTTTGCGAATCAGTTTGAGGTGGGCAGATGAAAGAAAAGATATCATGCGAAACATTCCCCTGGTACATTCCTGCTAGGGGTTTGGGACACAAGGTACCGGTGTTGGCATAACTTTGGGGAGAAATTATGGGATTGATGTACTGCACTTGTGCGGCCGGTATATAGGACTCATTTCTCCCCCGACTTCGTTAGGCATCCTTGCAACAATTGCTGGATTCTTATTTCTTCGGCCTAGCGAGCTCGCTACTTAAATTATGTGGTTGGGGAATGGGCGTAAAGTGTTTTCGCGAACCCGAACTTTACTGGCCGAAATTGGAGTGTGTGACTATACGAAGGGTTGGTCTTGGCGCTGCTCTTGAAGGTGGAAAAACGACGGGTTGAAGGAGTTCGTGAGAGAAGTGCTAGAGTGGAGATGGGGTTGAGGGATGTGGAGGTGAGCCCTAGGGCGGAAGGGGGGAGGGGTGGTTGGCAATGGGGAGTGGAGGGGGAGGAGTGATTGGGGAAGGTTGGGGATGAGGAGGTTGGAAGGGGTTTGTAGGAGGCAATAGCATGATATCATAGAAATTTGTTTTAATTTATATTTTCGGTAGGGTGTAGGGCGGATTTTGGAATTGGTGGTTAGGGGATAGAAATTGAGGATGATTTTTGTTGTTTCTTTGTTCAGGAGACTGCACTCGAGTAACTTAGGGTATGAGTACCGTACTAGTAAATACCAAAATATGGTATGATAGGAGAAAAAAAGTTAGGCCAACCGTCTGTTACTCTAGCCACAACGCCCCTGGTGTATTAGGCTCAGGAGCCAATCAGAGCGGGTTTGCCTCACTTACCCTACCCCAGTTTATGCGCAGGGTCTCATCTTCAGCCTCAAACTGACGCTGGTGTTTGTAATCCTTTGAAGCCTGCGGTCGATCACAATCCACCAACACCCCTCCCTCAAACTAATATTTTCACTTCTATCATTCAATATCCGGGAAAGGGCTCAAATTTCGAAATGGGTGGAAAAAAGAAAAATAAGGTTGCATACAATCCTGCACGTGGATTTGCTACCACCTCAGTGCCATCCAAAACGAAAACACCTGCTCCAGTCCCCGAGAGTACGAGGGAAAAAGAGATCGATACTCTTGTGGTAGCAGAGCCTTCGGAGCAGGGTTCGGGAAAGGCTGATGGTATTTCGCATATCCCGAACGAAGAAGAGATGGAGGAGCACCGGTTGAAGGCGCTTGTCGACAAACTGGGCCATAGGGCTGGGAGGGAAACACAGAGAATTGTGACCAAGGTGGAAGTGGAGAAACGCACAATCAAGAGTATTTGCTGCCCTTTGAAGGTGAACAAACTCCTAGAGTTTGACTTTGCGCGTTATAGCAACCAGTCAAAGACTACAGGTGGAATGAAGGAACTTGGGGTGGGGGATCAGATTCTAGCACTTGCAAAGGAAGAGTTCGCCCGAATGCATCAAGGGAATGAGGGTGGGTGCAAACGAGGGGAGGCTTTGCTCTTGAATGCTTGGATTCTACAAAAGACTTTTGTCTCCATGGGTTTTCCAAAGGAAAGGGTCGAGGAAGGGCTACTGGCACTAACTGATCATGGTTACACTGCCCTTGATAAAGAGAAAGAACTAGATGGAGCATTGGGGGAAATGTTTGATTGGCTAGCACTCAATTGCGAGATAGAGGAGCTTCCGGGGTTTTATGATGAGATTAGCAAAGGAAAGAAGAAAAACGTGGGCTCAGGCTCATCAGGTACTCATTCATGCCAAGAAAATCTATATCTCGAATACTAATGGAACTACCAGACGTAACGCCTAGTGAAACGAAACCTGACTCTGGAAAATCTACTCCCCGGCAGCCCTTCTGGGCCGATAAACGTCATTTGACTGCAGGAGAATCGCGTCCCATTGCTGATTGGAGTCTTGAGAGCAGAGAGGTTTCGGACAAGGGTGAGACGATTTGGGACAAGGAAAGTAGTGGTAGTGAGGATGAAGATGTAGAGATTGCGCCGGAGGAACTGATTCCACAATACATCAAGTTACAGACGCAAAAATATCATCTCCACCCTGCCTCTACAATCATAACCGACAGGAAAGTTAAGGGGAAAAGTGAGATAAAAGCTTCCTCAATCGCAGGCGTTTCTCTTGCTAAAGCGGGACAACTCAACAAGATTCAGAATAAGCTTGGTGAGCTTACCCGCGACCCACTCTTTGACCTTCGGGAAGCAGAGGGTATTTGGCGTGTAGAGAGGTTGAGGTTAGTAAAGGAAGAATCGGCCAAGGGACAAAGCAGGGCAGGTTCGGCCTTTGAGAGAGGAGCCGGGGCACCGGTTGACGGTGTAGTCGGCCGTGAAGGAGGCCAAGTCAGGGAAGAAACAGGGTCTGCTTCCCCTATCGATTTGCCGCATACGGGTGAGGATTCGGATATGGATCTGGAGTTCATAGGTGGCCTTTTTGAACCGGCACCGACAGAAGAATCGACCATTGTGCAGGAGGGTGAGAGCGAAAAAGTAGATATCAGAGATTTCGAGCCGGTCAACCCTTCTGGGGGGAATTTTGGAAGAGGGAAACCAAAAGGAAAAGCAGGGGTTGGTACGACTTTGGTCAAGAAGGTTTTGGAGGACTTTTGCCGAAGCCGGTAAGTATGGCTCCAACAATTGTGGAACTGGGCCTGCTGATATTTTCAGGGATGTGAATTCCAAAATCCGCTTCGAAGTGATTCAGGGAACATCGATTTCAGCCCGGAGCAAGCTGACCATCACTTGGTCGCCCATTTCCGAATTATCGTCTGTAGGTGTCGGTGTTTCCCCTGTAACTCCGACCCTTGACCCTGGTGCTCGCCCACCTGTTATTATCTCAACCTTGGGCTCGCTTTGCATTACGTTTTCTATGGCATCAATTGCGGCGATGAGTAAAGATCAAGCAGACGGCTTCATAGCCACTTATGCCCTTTTCAAGTTATGTGGTAAAAAGGATGAAAAGATATACCTCCGGCTCCCGAGCATTTGGCGTGAGCTATGGTTTGAGCTACTAAACGATAGTCAGCTGGAATCCGAGAGGCAAGAGCGGGAAGTTCTCCGGAATTTGGAAAGAACATTGAAGATAGAAAATCTTGGCCTTTCCAGGCCCAATGATCTTGTAGAAAAGAAGGCTCGGGTCGCTAAAGCTGCTGGTCCTAAAGAGCAAGGGACCGCGACTGGGGTGGTGGGTCCTGGAAGCATGGCTTCAGATGCAATAAAAAAGGATTGGTTTTATAGAACAAATCGTTCTGGATATCAACAGATGTTGAGGCATAGAAATCAGTTGCCAATGTGGGCATTCAAAAAAGATGTCTTGGCCGCTATCGAAAATAATCAAGTGATTATCATATGCGGCGAAACCGGATGGTATTTAGATGATTCGTGCATCTCTAAGTAGTAAAATACACTAACTTTCAATCATAGTGGAAAGAGTACCCAAACTCCTGCTTTCATCTTAGAGAACGAACTCTCCCAAGGGAGAGCTTGCCGCATATACTGTACCGAGGTAATGCTTCTTCCATCTTGATTTGTTTATCATACTAAAAAATTGTAGCCACGTAGAATTTCTGCAATATCTCTTGCGAGACGTGTGTCCGAAGAGCTGGGTGAAAGGAAATCCGAAGTTGGTAGCAGAAGTTCACTCGTCGGATATGCTATTCGGCTTGAGGGTAGAATGCACCCTGGTACAAGGTTAGTCTATGCGACTACGGTATGTTTTTTTTCCTCATTCCTTCTGTAGAGTTCGGGCGGGTAGCACTGATTCGGATAGGGTATTGTTATGCGCATGCTTGAGAGGTCACCAGAATTGGAAGAGGTGACTCATTTGGTGTTGGACGAAGTTCATGAGAGGAGCCTAGACAGCGACTTCCTGCTACTTGTTCTGAAGACGCTATTGGTGCGGAGGAAAGACCTCAAGTAATTATTCACTTTTCAACAAAAGCTTTTCCATGGTTCTAATGGCTCTAGGGTTGTTCTCATGTCTGCCACTGTTGATGCAGATAAGTTTTCAGCGTATCTTGGTAATGCACCAGTCATGATTGTTCCGGGTAGGACGTTCCCCGTGGAGACCTACTATCTTGAGGATGCTATCAGACTTACCCAGTTTACTATTGAGGATGATCCTCGAGGATCACGTGATCAAAATGTGTGGGAGGACAACGACGAAGAGGTTGAGGTTAAGAATATCACTGCGCTTCTCGGGGATCTGCAAAGTTACCCACCCGAGATAAAAGATACCCTATGTCGTCTAAATCTTTATCATATCAACTATGAGTTGATTGTTCGTCTTATTGAATTTCTTGGAAGCTCACCCGAGTATGTGAGCTACTCTAAGGCGATACTTGTATTCATGCCTGGGTTTGCCGAAATTCGAAGACTAAACGACATGCTACTGGCACACCCAGCCCTCGGAAACAGCCGGGGGTATGGAGGGTGGCTGATATATCCTCTTCATTCAACAATTGCAAGCGAGGATCAGGAGGCAGCTTTTTCGATGCCTCCTTCAGGAATGAGGAAGATTGTTATCGCGACTAATATTGCGGAAACGGGGATAACAATTCCGGATGTTACTTGTGTTATAGATACGGGAAAGCATAAAGAAATGCGATTTGATGAAAAGAGGCAGCTTAGTAGGCTGGTGGAGACCTTTGTGAGCCAGGCTAATGCAAAACAAAGAAGAGGTAGAGCTGGAAGAGTGCAAAAAGGACTATGTTTTCACCTGTTCCCCAAAAATCAACACAACAATTGGGTATGCGTTTCTGGCGCCCTTGCGCGGATATGAGGGAGTATTTATTGACTTTTTTACTGGCAGATGGTTGAGCAGCAAACCCCTGAGATTATGAGACTGTCTCTTCAAGATCTCGTTTTGAGGATTAAAATTTGCAAACTTGGCCAAATCGAAGAGGTTTTATCGCAAGCACTTGATGCCCCCTTACCAAAGAATATCAGACGGGCTATAGATTCTTTAATCGAGGTTGGCCACATGATTCCAGGAAATAAGATAAATCTGATAATTTATAGGTAAAAGCGTTAACGGTAGCAGAGGAGCTCACTGCATTAGGGCGGCAACTTGCAAAGCTGCCTCTGGATGTTTATCTTGGGAAATTGGTGCTCATGGGCTCTATTTATGGATGCTTGGATGCGGCCCTCACTATTGCAGCTATCTTATCCTCGAAGTCTCCCTTCGTTACCCCACTAGGATATAGGAGGGAAGCCGAATCTTGCAGGTTGTCTTTCAAAAGAGCCGATTCAGATCTGCTTACCGGTTGGAACGCGTACTCTTCATGGAGACGAGTTTGCCAAAGAAAGACAATGATGTCGGAGAGTGAATTTTGCCAAAGGAATTATCTCAGTAGCCGAAACTTATGCGGGATTGAGGAATTGAAGCAGCAACTCCTTGTTTCTGTAGTAGAAGCTAGATTCCTAACCCTGAAAGAGGAAGAGAAAAAAGAGCTAAACCGGTAGGCCCCCCAGTTAATTCAGAACAAGAGAACGGCACTTACTTGTTGTCCAGATGCCGATTTACTGCTTACTACCGGCGTAACTTCTTCACCATCCCAGAGCTAGTCAACCACAATAGCGAAAATGATTCTGTGGTGAATTCAGTTATTGCAGCAAGCTTCTACCCTAGGCTATTGGCTAAGGAAGGTAAGGGGTGGCGAAATGTCCTCAACAACCAGACTATTACCGTCCATCCAAGCTCAGTCAACCGATTCACAAAGAGCGAGTGGTTGACATTCCATAGCATTACCCAATCTAATAGGTGAGGACCCTTCAAATTCTGTATGCGCGTAGAAGTTTAACAGTATCATAGGAGCTACGACGCACAGGAGACTAGCCATGTGGACGACATTGCAATTGCGCTGCTCTGTGGAGATGCCGACTACAAGGTACGTAGCAAGCGTACAATAGCGGAAAGGCGGGTGATCTGACTCTAGCGTTAGATGCATGCAGGTGCAATGATACTTGATGGACACCGGGTCAGATTTGCTTTTGAGGACTGGAAAAGCTTCATTGCATTCAAAATCCTACGGAGTAGGCTTAAGGAGATCACAACTCGCTCGTTCCGTGCCCCTGGAAAGGAATTAGCTGAAAACCATTCGAAGTGGATGCAAATATTCTATAGGGTATTTCAAAGATTAAAACAGATGGAGGAAGACAGGCCAGGGAGTGGTGCAGGTTAGTGAAGTAGCAACAGAGCTTGATATAGATAGCAAATGAATCATGGTTTCATAGAATCAAAAAATTGGCCATATTTGCTGTGATGAGGGAACGCGTTGTGGGTAGGGTAGCCAACAACCCAAGTTTCAAGTCACAGGCCGTCTCGGTTTCACGACAAATAGGACTTGTGTTATCGTGGAAAGAAAGCACAAAAAAGTAGTAGCTCTCAAGCACGAGATGATGGGCTTCCCTCCCTGAAAATGTTGAAGTGGCCATCGCTATTATTATTACGTCGAACGTCGAATCCCTGGAGCTGTTTGGCGGGGTCCTAGGCCTGATTTGAGGTGACTTTGATATAATGTAACGTAAAAGCCCGAATGAGTGAGAATCTCGGAGCTATGACAATTCCCCAAGTATTATAAGAGTCTAAATCTTTTTAGCTACATTCCATCCTCCAATTCAAAGGGGGGGGGGGGGGTGGACGTCCCAGAGTCACTGGTAAATAAGAAATCTATTGACTTATGATATATCATAAAATTAATGTTTTAACAGCTAACTATTCTATTAGTATGAAACCGGGTCCTGTGGTAGAGGTATATTGTGCACAGGTGGATTTTCTGGAACTGAAATACTAATAATAATCCATCCTCTCCCTTTCCTTGAAGAAAAAATATCCTTCAGAGGGTATCAAAAGGTATTTTCTAATCCAACCTTGGGTATACACTCTGTCTAGCCGTCTACATGGTTGGGTAGAAAAGTGGTCCATTCGGCATTGAAAGCTAATGTGTGGGTTCCAATAGATCACAGCTCAAACAATTGTATATAGGGACAAGGAGATCTGATGCCAATCACTTACCCCCTCCGTTGTTAGGTCGCTTCGATTTTCATGGAAAGCCCTTATTTATTTACCCTATATCGAATCATTTACTTGTTGACCTAATTCACAATTCCTTCTCACGTGGGGGCTCTCGAACCACAGTCCAATTAGGGTCTTAACGCCGTAAGGCAGTTGTTAGATAAAGCCCTTTTCACGAACTAACTCACTCCTGCAAATTCTCCACAACCATCATTCCCCTCCACTACCTCCTCCTCCTCTCCCTCTCATTGAAACCTACCGGTATAAGATAATAGGCATAAAATTAATATATAAGGGAGAGAAAACGCCAAAGGCAGAACCAATCCCTCGACTATGGTAAATCCTTCAACTAATCTAGAGGGCATAATGGCCTCACAACCCCCACACGGCGATAGCAAAGACCCTAGATCCCCCCGCCGAATCCGCCGGAAAATTCTCTCCTTTCTAAACTCAAAGTCCCTCCGGTCCTTCAGCAGAGTGAACCGCCGAATAAACAGCATTGTTGCAGCAGAGAGACCTCGGATGTTCAACGAGATCCGTTTCCACCTGGACCTGCGCGGGCGGACACCTCTAAATCGCTCAGCGTACATTAGGGCCCTTGGGCGAATAGGACACCATGCCCATCGCCTCGTTATCACATTCCATAACGTCGGCCCTATAGAATTCGAACCTCTTCACCCAGGGGATCCAACGAGAAGGAGCAGTCTAAATCCCCTCCCCGCACAAGGCCATTTTAGCACTCGCGGGACCTACAGTCTTGTGGATCCAGAAATACCCGTCATGCCCGGGCTATTCGAAGACTTAAACCTGGAAGCCAACCGGGAGGGCTTTTTCAAGAAGGTTTTTGACCGACTGCCTAGACTTGAGGCGCTCTCTATCAGGTGTAATCCAGGTGTGGGGTATCTATGGGGGAGAACTCTACTTGATGAAGCACTAGTCTACCTGCGCTGCCAATTCGAGGAATCACGGCACGTAATGGGCGGATCCCTAGTCCTGAAAACGCTCGACTTGCAACTCCCCACGCCGCTCTCACTCTGGCACCTACGCACTTTCCCCGGGTACGGCGATGGAGGGAACCCACTGCTAGGTAGGGAAGGTGCCTGGTCAAACGTGCGCAACCTAAGTTTAGTGCTACCACCGGCCGCCATTGCGGGGAGTTCAGAAAGGCAACTTGTCATGATGAAGGGGATTTATGGCTTTATCTCCGGGTTTAGGCTCACTCTCGCTAAGTTGAGCATTACTGGTGGTAGGGGAAATCCACTGACGTATGATCTTGACCCAAGCGTCGGGGGAATGCTTGAATCAATAAGGTTTTGTCAGATGAGGGAGTTAAGGCTTAAAGATATGAAGATCGACTGGGGGTATTTGGAAGAATTCCTCACTGATCCAAGGAGGGGTCGTTCTGTGTTTAATCTGGTGCTTTGGGGAGTCGAATTTGTCAGATCGAGTGGATGGAAAGGGCTATATGAGCTTTTTGAGTTGGAGCATCCGGAGAGGATGTCCAAGCCTAGTATGCCACTGTATTTGACGAGGAAATTGCAGTTGCTGGATAGGCCGTGGTGAGCCGAGGCTGGGATGGTAGTGGGCTATGGAGACGGAGCGCCAGTGGCCGGGGGATTACGGGTATTAATGTTAAAGTAGCAGAACATTGTGTACAAAATAATGTTGGGTCCTACGGAATTTACCCCCACCCGGATTGACCCTACAGTAGATCTCGACCTTTTCTACGGATAAATCTAGTGTGAGAAATATGGAGCGGTGAGCGGTGTATATGAATTTGCACTAGATCCGTAATCGTGCCCGACTTTCTGAACGCTTCCGGTGACGGGATGGCAGGCACAGCCTAGAACCCCTGGTCAAAGGTGGAAGTACCAGCGATGTTCGAGCAGACACTGAGATCGCAATTGCCTTATCTTCTCTGAGAGGGAAAAAGGGCTTGTACCAGAGGGAGATGTTTGATTGAAGTTCTGCTTCTTCTACGAATAGAGGCCCTAGGCCCCTAGTTTAGTATCTCCTTATTGTGTTCTAGATAATCCTTGGGGGGGGGGGATTTGGCGGGAATTTTATATCCATCCGCTCCGCCTCCCCCACCACGTTATGATGTTCTACAAAGCGGGGATGAATGCCCCAGCAGTCATATGGCACCAACGGTTTGCCCCAGTGATGATAGTCACTTAAAGGTTAAGCACCAGCGTGCGCTCTCAAATGAAAAAGTCTAAAGTCGAATAACCGCTTCCGGAAATCTTTGCTAGAGGAATACCAATCAGTATAGTTGAAATTTGCGGTAAGCTTGTTGGAAGTTGGGTTGTTCCGGCGTGCATGCAGTACCGTAAGAACTCGAATAATTGGACCCTAGGCAAAGACGTCCGAAATTCCCTCTCCTGGATAGGGGGGCGAGCGCACAGCGAAAACTGACCCCCTCAGCCCCTGCTTGAGACAAAAGAAAAAGAAAAAAGAACCAGACCTTACCAGCAAAGGCAACTCCAACGTCCTAGCCTCGGGTCCAATTATTCGAGTTCTTACGGTATCCATGGCAATGATCGGATTGTACAGCTTTAATGCAACCAGAGGACTCACGTCAAGAACTCGTTGCTTAATAAGCGACTCCGGACAGGGAGAGGATTTTCTATTTTGGGGTCGGGTTTAATTTTATTTTTGACATTGGTTTCGGATGGGAAAGAGCAGACAATCCGGTTATGCTATGATAGAATAGAAAAAATACACCGCAGGGCTTACCATAAAAATAGCTGGATATCATACACTAAGGGTGTTTTCCCGGTTGCTCCCTAAACACCATCGAGATTGGTAGCGATGATTTTACGGTAGTGGTCAAAGCCCTCCTCACCAGCATCGAGGATAGGACCTTTGGTCCAAGGAATTCTGGCATTTGCAACGAAGATATCGAGGCGGTTGTTGGACTCTGACACAGCCATGTCGACGGCCTCTTGGAAAGCTTTTTGGGGAGTCATATCCACCTGGTAGGCGGCGGCTGGATTGGATTCACCGATGTTAGTTACGTCGTAAACATGTGGAGAATTCAGAAACACAGCCTTGACATTTGACACCCCATTTCTTGCCGATTGCTTCGGCTCTCTCAACAGCATTTTTATCGCTGTTGTACCAGATGACAACATTTGCCCCAGCTTCAGCAAAAGCGTCTGTTACTGCCAATCCAATACCGGCACCGGCTCCCGAGACAATGGCGGTCCGACCCTTCAGCGAAAAGAGAGGAAGAACAGCATCACCGCCTCTTAGAGAGTACCTATCGATGGTTGTCATTGAGGAAGAGCCTGAGGGATATTTGAACGGGGTTTGATGGTTACAGGAGACGATAAATAAAGGATAGAGAAGTGGTGTAGTGCGTAGAATACCACATAATCAGTAATTACTATTCAGCTTTGCCATGACGAAAACAAGAATGGCCGGGTAGATTTGCTCCTAGGGCTAATTTAGGTAGGAGATAAACCAAATCGGTTGTGATGGACACCGGAAAAATACCCTGTCAGCCGTGAACCGACAACCGACCGCACTTCGCAGCACGCTACGCAGCCATGAATTTTAGCCACAAGGTAAGGAAACATCTCTTGTCCTATAGTATGTTGCAGGGGAGCTTCTTTTTCCCTTGATTTTCTCCTCATCCTCTCTGGCAAGAGTGGCGAGGCTCGGGAGTGAGAGCTCCAATGCCGGAGAAATTAGTGAATCCCCGCTAGGTGGTAATTGCGACGTCGTCATTTGGGGTGGTGGTGTGTGCAGATCGTCATCCTGGGAGGTAGAGCGTAGGTGTCTTGTTAGGAACCCTCAGCCTCCTTCTATCCATACCATTGTGAATGGGACTGGGTTCGAAGAGGTTGATCCCACATTACAAAATAATATAGCAGTGCTGACCGCCACAGCTATGGTTATTAGTAGTAGCAGGAGGGTTTGTAGCTCGTAGATGCACCGCTGGAGAGAAGTTCATTGATGAGTAAGGTTAGCTGTGTCCTCAGGGGTTGTGTCTGCTGGCCTGTGTGCGTGCTTTGTGATTCGAAGGCTGTCATGGTTGATTGCTAGAGCTGGTGGTATTGTTCCCTCTCCAGAGCGTTAGTACCCCCGGGAATCTGGAGATGGAAAGGGGGACAGACGTAACTGTAGAATTTAGTTTCTCAACGGATTGTTCCTTCTTCTCCATTTGACAGTTTTCAGACTTGAAGAAGGCATGGCGGAGTATGTGGGATTGCTCTTCTATGTGTTGCAATGAGAGGGTTGTGTTGCTTTTAGCAGGCTTAGAAACCTGTATAAAGTTTTAAAGAAGCTGCTTTTTGGGTTGTTGACACCACGGGGAGAGGGTGGGGGTGGGAATGAGCCTGCGTTACTTGGGATCTGGAGGGTGAAGGAGAGGAGGGGGGGGAAGGAAAGGGGTGTGGTGGTGTTTGGGCCTCGGAAGGTTGTGGTGGGTGCTTTAACACTGGCAGAGGTATTCTTAGATGCCGTCTCCCTCTCTTTGTCTCTGGCATGGGGGGAGTCGCCGGTGTTGGGCCCTTGCTGGCGCTGTTTCCGTGGGATTCGAGATCGTACTCTTAGGACAGATGGCCCCTATTATTCCTACTGAGGAAGAAAATATCCCAGCCTCTATGACAGTGGACGACTCCGCAATGCTGGAGGTGGGAGTGGGATGCGTCGCAGAGGGCATACTCATGGCTTCACAAGTCCGCAGAAACAAAGACTCAACTCCCAATATCAATACCGGCTCAGAAATCGCCGATCGGTCATGATACCTTTGGAACCTGGTCTCCCGAACCAGGGCTTCATTGACGGCGTGCACCTCCTTCTGTATATTCATTGCAACGGCCTCAGGTGCCACTTGCTCAATGATGTACTCCTGGCCCCGCCAACACAGATGATCTCGCCTAGGTGTTTCAACTCTTCCATCATAGTCGCCTCATGTACCCTCGACAAGGTAACCGGACAATAAAACTCATTCCCGTACTGGGTCAAAAGCTCAACCTTCAAATACCTCGCCCATACGAGTCAGTTCTCAATCAGAAAGGCCTGCGCCTACCGAGAATTCTCCTCTTCGAAGGTACTGAGATCCTTCCAGCCATTCTGTTTGATTGGATACCGATCTCTGACAAACATCTTGATACTATGAAACATGGATAAGAAAAACTCAAATCCCGCCAAGATGGCCGTATCGATAGGTATGTCATCGCAGAGCTCCACGATGAAGAACTTCTCAGCACCGCATTTATTAAGCATGTAGATGCTCTAGCCAGAAAAGTCCAAAGCGTTGCTAAAGAGCTGCTAGCGCAACAGCGCTGGTTCCCGCGCCCTTGTCACAGCGGGTGGAGCATCTAGGCAAATGTAACCAATGTCCTAAAATCATGAGGGGAAACAATTTCATGACATTTCAGCATACTGTTTTTATGGGTGCTTGGAGCTTTATATACAGCACACGCTCCCTCCCCCAAAGCGCCCTATACCTTAGTAGTGAAAAAATTGAGTAGCATCAGCCCTTTAGGAAAACCCTTCCATGTCCGGTAGAAATAGAGTGAGTAAAGAAAAGAAAAAAAGAGAAGGGAAAGACAGACAAGCAAATGCCCCTAATGAACCAAGAACCCATGTGTGTTCATTTGGGATAATGCGCGAGACCAGGCAAGACATGTTGAAAGTGGTGTCTAAGCCAAATCAAAAAAAAAAATATTATGAAAACAAAAAAAGAACAGCCACTCTATGAACAATGCAAGGCGTTTTTTAAGTTCTGCAAGCGGAAGAAGGTAGAAGGAAACAAACACCTATTTCCCACAACAAACCAACTAGGCCAATTGTGGTGACTCTTAAAGCCGTTATGCTGTAGGTGAGAGTGGGTTGGATTTTTTTAGACGAATTTTTTTCGGCTTCACTCGTTTCACTTCATTCTCAGCAAAGCTGAGAGATGCCTTGTAGGCTTGGCCGACATCTGTTTTTTCTTCTTGAAAGGACTCGTCAAACTTAGATTTTTCAAACAATGAGACGAAATTTGAAAATGCGTCAAGGAATTTTGAGGGGGCTATTTTGTGCTTTGAGCTGAAAATGCCAACATGGATATTCAAAAAATTAATTGTCCTGTGGTGCTTTAGTAGACAAGTTAGACTAGTAATGTTCATTATGGACAAGATCTTATGGGTAGGGTAGATCACTCACTTATCCACTCGACATCATTCGGCAAAACACCAGACAAGGTCTTGAACACTTCTGAATCAGTTTTACCGTTAGGTTTGTCATAAAAGGTATAGTTGAAAAGTATGTCACCCCAGTCAGCCACCTTATTTCCTTGCTCAATAGTTTTTTCTTCTCTTCAGTAAGTCCAAAGTGCTTGTTACTAAACAAAGCCAGAAAATGAGTCCAAATTTTTCCATACCAGTCACTAGAATTGATAAGGTATCCCAAACGTGCTTCTTGACTCCTGCTTGCCATGTTCAATTCTGTCATTTTGATTTTTAGTGCCTCAAGCTCGACGGCTAGACCATGAGAAATATTGGCTAGATTAAGTTCTTGAGTGTTGCCAACAAGGGTTTCTTTATTTTGCTTTTAAACAAAAAGGTTTCCAAGTTTCACAGCATGAGGGACGCTTCCTCTGGCATCAGGTATGAGACCCTCAATTGTTCTGATGGGTGTCCTAGCAACAATGACTACATCAAAAATCCGGAAGTCGTTTCCCCCTCCAATGGCCTCCATCAGCAAAAAAGGTTTTACCTCAAATATATCACACTCTGGTTCATGTAGGAGGTGGTAGTATTACGAGGGAGCCCTATACCTATCATACCTCATAAGACATTAGGTATTGATTGGAACCATGGTAGCCTCCATGGGACAACTATAGTTTACTCATAATTCACTGGCAGGGCCTTACCAGTTGGGTTAAGCTATACATAGCAAATTCAGAGAGTATTGCAGTAACCACATAATTCAGGGGTAACAGGCTGGTGGTCTGGCACTGTCTGAAGTCCCACACTACCGCCTGTGGGACCACTGTTCCCCCTGAGCTTTTCCGTTATAGACCTGCTACTCCTGAGTAGTTCCATTGTGGACAGTGGCCCCCTGGAGTCCCATGGGGGACTGTCTTCATCCTAAAGTCCCTGTGTGTGGGAGTACAATAGTGCCGAGATTTTTAGCCCTTACTTAAATCACATTTGACAGTTGGGCTTAGGCCTTTTGACATGGTAGCTACCAGACAGGTTAGCAAAAGAGTTAGAAAAGACCCAATAGGACTCTGGGAGGCTTGCTTAATTTGTTAGTAGTGCTGAGATTTTCAAAAACACCTCCCATTCCCCAGTGCACTTGAGCCTTGGAAAGGCCCCTTCTATACTTTCTTTCCTCCTATATCGCTCCCTTAAGGGCAGATACCTACATTCTACCAGATAACTCAGGCGATATACCTCCAATCAAAATGGGATACTACCGTTGAATTCTCCCAGTTGAGGCCATTCATTTGAGCCATTAAATATCCCATTTGGACAAGTTCCCAGGTCACTTCTTTATACTTTTTGTAACAATCCTATTGTTGAGCAGGTATGCAACAGGTAATGATAGTCCGAGTCGTCTTCTGCGTAAGCGAGTCTTGTGTATATGCAGTAGGGGGTAGAAGGTAGTATATCTTCAGATACTATGGAACTGGCTTGCTTGTATTGAGGGATACTATCTTGTCAGATAGTAAGAAGGGTAGATCGTTCTGCTTGTAGAACTATCACAATAGTTCTATATCGGGCCACCCATCACTGAGACTATCACAATAGTCTCTAGGTTCTTAGGTCGTAAGTTCTCGTAGAGCAGGAGTGTATGATAGTAAAGATAATGCTATTACAACTTAAGTATAGAAAAGTACTTAGATGGTTGCATGAAGATCCTATCTCTTGTCAGAACCAAGCTTCTTATATAGGCGTCTTCTCATAACCCTAACTCTGGTGACTCATCACCTTGTGTCACACAACCTTTATGACTCATAGTGTGAAATTGATCAGCTAACTCTCTTGAGTCAACTGCCCAACATCTGTTAACTAATTAAAACTCATAAAACAAGTCATGTACTCGAACGAGTCACATGCATGAAAGCTATGACTCATAATCTGAGTCTTGTGCGAAAGTCATTACATCATCTGACATCACAATCGTGAGTCATGAAACAATCAACCAATCATAATATAAAGATGACTTGCGGTGGTGGGTATGCCAGCTGCACAGGGGGACAAAACCTCTGATATGGCATGGCTGCACATAGCTCTGATTAGAAAGCTGATAGTATAGCCCACCACTAGGTCACAATCCAAACTGTGCTTGTATTATGTTCTTGTGCTATGTGTGGATCCGCCACCCCGGGTGGCATAGCCGATACCCGAGCGAGACGGCAACCAAGGCTGGCTGAATCCAATGCCTTCCAAGGGATAGCAGATACCTTCTAGGGGGAGGGGGGTGTTTGTCGTACCGGTAGTAGTTGTGTATGATGTGTAGGCAGGAATAGAGATGGGGGGATGGGCTGGAGGTGATGAGAGGGAATCGGGAACATGGGGAGAGTGGCAGGAGATGGTTGAAACCCTTTTACCGAAGTGTCGGTTGACGTTTTGGCATTTGTCTTCTGTGTCGGCTGATGTCTTGGTGATTGTTGGTGAATAGTGGTCTAATATAGTCAGCCAGCATCCTTCAACCACTATCGGTTAGCTTTGCAGATAAGATACGCGAAACCAAGGTTTACTTACTATTATACTCCTCCACCAGTGGCCAGGCCGGGCAAGCGCCATCAATCAACCTGTACCATTATGCCATGCTAATTTGCCAATTGGTCATCATTTATGATTCTGCTATTTAGCACATCGTTGTTGTCTCATTATCATTGAAGAGCCATCGCTGTTGAAAGTCTTTGTAGACAGCTGGTGGTAGGAGCACCAAGCATGATAGCTGATCATCATCAGTGATAGTAAAGATAGACAGGGAGTTAGAGTAGGCAAGCGAAGTGATGAGATAGGAAGATACACGAGTACCCATACTGTAACGGGGGCACGCTGTAGGAAGACAGATCCTAAGAGTGTGACCGCACCGAACATCAGCAAAAACGGATCTTGCGTATGATCCGCCGGCGTTGCGTCCTGACGCAAGCGCCGGATATTCTGGGTCCCATGCGTCCTGTGCGTCCTGACTTGCATCGCAACGTTCCTTACGTCCTGACGCAACGTCGCGTTCTCCTGACGTCCAGACTACCCCACATTCTCCCTCTCATCGCCTCTTCCTCCTGATCGTGCTCGCTCCGCGTCGCTTCTTCTCTGCGTCCTGACGTATCCCGCCCCTCATCCCCACTTGAGTACTCTCAACCTGAATTAATTCGCTGCTTCCTCAGACGTCGGTCTGCTGGCGTCTGAGGCAGCAGCACTTTTTTTTTCACATCTCACATCTCACGTATCACATATCACGCCTCACTAGTCTGGCGAACTCATGATGTGGGTTTAAAGTCACTTCTATATCTTCTATATACAGTATCAAGATCATGTATGATTCTCCCGCATAGCTGAGTCCTGATTCTCTCATCCAGATTCTTTAATAAACCTCATTAAATGTTCTCAAATCAATCCGGCTATTTAT
>Ga0307510_10002610_pt1 | contig 20566 bp, 25 predicted proteins | sample 12_EM_MG_FD_207224 | JGI IMG/M metagenome (GOLD analysis project Ga0307510, IMG submission 207224) | Populus trichocarpa ectomycorrhiza microbial communities from riparian zone in the Pacific Northwest, United States - 12_EM | ecosystem: Host-associated > Plants > Roots > Unclassified | place... | reverse complement strand
TTCAGCGAATTTCCGCGCTACATTGCGCCATACGACGTCCTAGCGTGCTAATACAACAGAAGGGACGTGTTCAAGCCCCGAGTGTCAGTACGCGTATTGCTGTCTTGCGACGTCTATTACTCTCGGGGGCGGACGAAAGGGCCGGGCAAACTGCAATGTGGTTCTCGAGAGCGGCAGACGGTGATCTACCTCTGATTATTGACGTTGGGTCCGCGGATGTGATGGCTGCGTTACTGGAACTCAAGGAAGAAGTCGAACGAAAGCGTGGGACAAAGATGCGGATTGTATTCTCCGGCGCCGCGGAGGCGCACTTGCTTGCGGAGGAGATCGGTAGGTACACGCAACAGCCACGAAAACGCTTATCGACTATGTGTTCCAGGTCGGGCTAGGGTTGGTGTCATCCTCACGCCACCGAGGCCATTTCCAGAGACATGGGATGACAAGCGCATGTACGTCAAGGCTTTTTGAAAGCGTTGATTCTGGACTTCTGGACTGAGCACACGATCATTGACAGTCTTCCGGGACCACCGATCTCGAACGACACCGCACTCGTAACACTCCTGGAAAAAAATGTGCTTGTTGGCATTGGCACCGCTGATGCAGCACTCGCCGCGCAAACACGCTTCGACCTTGCTTGGGTAAGTTCCAATGACTGTTTCGTTTCATTTAACTGGATACTGTACTAATCTATATCTGGACATCATCGAGGCAACGGCCGAATCAAATGGGCGTGTGTCGCCTGAGAAAGCGATAGAACTTGCAACTGTCAACCTCGAGCGTTTGTTGGGAATAGACCAGGCGTTCCAGGAGGGTGATATGGTAGCCTGGGCACGCGGCAGTCCCCTTGACATGCAAAGTTCAGTGGCGGGGGTGGTGTCGAGCGCCCAGGGGTGGGTAGACCTCCTGTAAACGAGTTATTGGCCAAGTAGATATCTATATGGACATCTCATATGTTCCCATTCTGTACACGAGGCCCGGAGGACGTTACACCCCTACGCCAAGGAGTGCGGCCCCCGTGCGAATTCCTCGACCTTGGTTCGCCATCAGACTAATTGCAAGACAGCTGATGATAAAGCCCGAGAATCTGCACAGCAGATTTGACATTATCATGACTATATCAGAAGAGGAACACCATGACTGACCTGTAAAAAGCAATACGAGAGAGGGAACGTTCCTCGCCCGGCGACCGTGAGGAGGCGAAGATGGCGCGCAGTACGGCAGGTGTGACGGGAATACGGCTCGTGTTTGGCGGATTGATCGCTCCAGCGTCAGGGCCCGCGGCTGATGGCGTCGACCGTCCGCCTGCGTGTGCGGCGGACGCGGAGAGTGGATACGGGCGGTGGGATGAAACGGGCTGTGTTGAGACGGTGGCGGCCGTTGTGGCCGCGGCGTACGTGGCTGGCGTAATGGTGCTCGTGCTTGGCGTGGAACTCGTTGGTGTCAGGGTGGAGCTGGAGCTGGAAAGGACCGAGGAGGAAGGAGAGGCGACCATCGTGACGGTGGTGGTGTTATCGATGTCCGAGTCGGTGATGGGTGTGTGAGAGCAGGATCGTGACGGTGGCGCTGGCGATACGAGCGCTACGCCTTGGCTGGCTGGCTGGGAGCTGCTGCTGCGGACGGGGCCCGGGCGTGACGCCATACAGCCCGGGTACTGTATAACAAAAACGTCCGGGCAACACCGAGATTTAATTGTGTGCCTTTGTTCTCACCCCTTCGCGTTCTCGTGCTCTGCTCCAAGCACTGGTCGTTCAAATTCCCTGTCTGGTTACGAGTGGGCAGCTGACACGACTTGTAGCGAATGACGATCGTTGACTTTGTATTACTGGTAACATGGCACGGCTACCTTGGAATCCGATAATACCGCACTCGCATGCCTGTCTCTTGTCTGTCTCTTGTCCTTTGTCCCCTTAGTAGACGACACTGCCACGTCCAGATCATGATGCCATCTTGCCGCTGCACTTTACCTTTTATTCCAATTCTCAGCCGCTTTAAATTCTGTAGACCAAAATCCCGGTTGCTTGTCTGTTGATGCCCTCCTCCGGCACAGCAGCCAATAACCCATGTGTGGATAGACCAGCCTACAGCTTGTGTTAGTCTCGTGCTCGTGCTGATCTTGTGAACGAGGGCAACCCTCATCATCTTGACGTTTTACGGTAACTATAGATCACAGAATGATTATTTCTTAGCACTTTCACTAGCTGGGACGGCGTCGGAGAGGGTATGTATCTAGGTTGTGTCGTGGCCTAGAGTGGTGTTCATTCTTAATCTATCCCATGTGACTGACGGTATTCGGCATAGAGGCCCCAAAGAGCTACATTATCGACGGATATCGAACGTCATTTCGTATATGGGTTCTGGATCACCATTGAAGACAGCACGCCCCCTGAAAGCTGTCCCACGAGTACGTGACAAGCGCCATAGGACAGGGAAAGGTGTGTATTCCGCCTTGTTCCGTTCACTGGCAGGTTCTCAACCAGTGCCAAGCGATTGTCCATCTCGCCACAGTGCTTTAACATTTGAAAAAGAATCGGGTAAAGTGACTGTTGATAGGCAACGGAACAGCATCAGAAGTACCATGCCTTGTCCGCCTCAAACGTCGATATCTCTTCGTCTTGGTCGGTTGTCACACGCATTCAGTTCCTCGGTTCTTCCGACACGACAGCGGCATCATTAATATTGTGATGACTTACCCTCTCTTGGCATCTACCTCCAATTGCTGCCGACGGCCGAAAGCCCAGAAGATTCGGGTAGATCACGATGTGTTTGTTTGTACACAGGAACCCGAACCCAATTCTGGTGGATTTCCAAGTTTATGGTTGGGTTCTTGATGCTGTACTGAGTCCTCGTCTTTGAAAAAATAATCCAAATTATGTTCCGCTATAAACGGGCGCCAAAGAGCGGTCCCCTAGGCGCCATTTTGTGTAGGTTAGGTGAGGGCAGAAGAAGTATGGTAGAATGCGACCTATGGGAGTCTGTTTGAGAATGTGGTGACCAAGAGTGTGTTTCGTCTCTAGATGTAGAAGCAGACCTTAGCCGCTTCATGGGACTTCAAAAAACGCCGAAGAGGGTACAGTGTTAACTTGCCGACAACGGGTGTTTGGTAAATGGCCGTCAGGTAAGTGGGGAAAAGGAAGTACGTGGAAATTGTACGGTCTTGTTAGTCCCAGAATGGGAGCATCTTGTAGGTCTGATTGAAAACGGGCAGTGCAAGGCCCAATTAAGGCGTAGCTTGGAGGGGTGAAAACAAATCTGCGCCCCGTCGAGGACAACTGAATGTGTGCCTACCTGCACAGCATCGTTGATGCGTTGACGCGTCATGTGTATGCACAGCAATGTGGGATAAAACCTGTAATATGCATACTATTCTCGTCCTTGTGATGACGACACACTGTAGGCAATATTTGACGGCTCTGAAAACACAATACAGTTGATAATGATCTCAGGACGACCAGTCTGCGAGCAAAGTAGGGCGTAGGCGTCAAGTGTTGTGGGTGCACTAAGTAGGGTACCTTGATTGTGAACATGAGCAATATTCCAGTTACGTATTAAGATACAGAATACAGTTCTGCGGCCTAGGCCGTAACGTCAGGTAGATTTTCTACGTACCTGAGTCCACTGATGGAAAGAGGAACCACACTAGCCTTCTCCGGGGGGCGAGACAGACCGTCCTCACTCAAGGGGATCACAATGATACGCCCAATCAACGGTGTGCCGCCCAAGAGGCCAAGTGCACGCGTAGTAGGTGCACGTGGCAAATCAGATCCGAACATGACCCTGCACACATGAAGACCCCTTCCTCGTTCTCGTTGGCATTGACCGTATGTCGACGCATTCTTCGTAGATACAGCAGGTCCATGACAGCGTACACATGTCAGGACACAACGCTTGACGGTAATCTTTAAGGGGTGCCGTTTCCTTCCTTGCTTGTTGGGCGTGATACGGCATAAGGCGCAAACGTGGCGTCGCACCCTACATCCTATTTGAATTGAAGAAAGCCAGTCAATTAGGAGGACCGAACATCAATTTTGGCAAATGCAAGCGACATCTGTGATACCGTGAAGATTGATGCTAAGATCGCCGTGCCAGCAGTGAAAAGCATTGCGCAAACCCCGTCTCGGACATGGTCAGAGATTCATCTGGAACCTGGACCCACCCCTTGTGTCTGTCTCGATCTAGTGCACATCCTGCGTATCTCATGACATTTTCCTCAGTGGAAGTGGACGTATCATTGTGCTATCTCCGTCCCCGCTGTGGTGAAGGTTCTGTCTCTATCATGAATAACATGACCAGTACAGTACAAGGCGTAGTCGGTTTTAAAGTTTAGTGGCGGATTCGGACGCTCCGAACGTGTACCCCAACAGCTCGAACGACTGGGCCCACGCCCCACCATGACAATGAGATGACGTTCAAATACACAATGCATACGTTGTACGTCAGATATGGAGATTTGGGGAGGGGTGTTGGTAATCTTGGGATTATCTGGGGCGATGAGTGGGCGTGGCTGCTACGATGAATGACAAATTCCAGAGTCACTGAGAAAAAATAGGATGAATGTTCGTTTGATTGGGTTAATTCAGGCCCTGCCATGCCAGGGACCTTCACGTAACGTAAACGGCAGCAAGCACGGTCACATGACGTCCCGACGTTGTGTCTCTCGATCGGCGATCGGCTGTGGGTCCAACGTTTGGTCGTTTGGCCACCAACAACTGCCAACTGGTTATCAGCGTTCAGTCTCCCTATCCGATTATTACACGGATAGTGACTAGTTTCGATGCCTCTCGTGCATCTTGACCAACCACGTCTGCAATCGGCTTCGGACCGCATGGCCCCACTGTATGTATTCTCTCTATCCATATAGAAGACCGATACCCGGGGTGGAGTGATTTTGGTTGTTCTTGGAGAATATTCAAACGTTGCTCCACACACGACATCTAGTGTTGTCCCTGGAAACGTGGAGATGGTCTATATCGGGCGCGAAGACCGATCTCCCAAAAGTCGCAACTTGATCTGAGATAAAGGACCTCATGGCAGTTCCTTCCCCTCCAGAATGATATCGTGTTTCCGTCGGCTGAGGTCCGCGAGGCGAGCGTGGGCACGCATTCAATGGATGGGTGGTGCGTTGCGTCTGACATGGTATGGAAACTTGAGGGCGCCTGTTTCAAGATCGATAAGAGTTCTGCCGCGCAGGCGCAGGAAGCGTCGCCGGGCGGAATCATCATAAGCCGGATAACGCATGTTTGGTGACGAGGCACATGCGGGAAGAGACTGGAGCTTAGTGTGATTCACGGCGGACAACACGGCTTATTATAGAGAACCGGTAACGCCGCCGGGCGGGTTGGTGTGGGGGGCAGGGTCGGTGGGAAACTGGGAATTGAATGCGCTCGATGGGCGTTGTTTTGTTTGCCCAAAGGGAAAGGAGAGAAAGATGTCTCGAAACGGAACTATGGTTATTATGATGATATGATGCAACTTGTTGGTTCGAATTGGCCAAGGAGGAAGGCGGTTGACGCCCCATATTCAATCAAGTTAAAGGTGCGATCGCGAGTCAACTCAACACGTTTGCGCTCGCCCCGCCGCAGTGCTGCAAGCGAGGGTAACTCCCTCCTCTTCCACCTCTCTCTTTTCTTCATTTAATAGTAATTTTAGCTATCCCCACTTATTTTCCCCTTCCCATCTTTATGGCCCTCTCTCTCGTCACTCCGCTTCATCCCCCCTCTCCCCCAAGGTCTTCCCGCCGCTCCCCTTTCGGTTTATCATTCTTGCCCCTGCCTTCCATCGCTTCAATACCATCAACACCTGGATCCTTCACCTCAGAGTCAGAGGAATGCCCTCAACTACACCCTACTACGCCTGACTCCATTTCGGGTTCTACAGCCACCGTCTCCGTGTACTCCACACCGCTCTCGGCCCCGCAGTCTCCTTCTATTCTACCTGCCTGGAGAGCCGTCCCACCAACCCCGCCGGCCTTTCTCCCCCTTTCTCCCCCTTCACACCCCCCTGTTCGTCGTCGCACCCACCCAAGACCTGCTTCCGCAATCTTTTCAGGTCCACGCACCGCGGCTGCGCAACGGCGTTTATCGTTGCCCGCACGTGCCACGCGTACCGCTGACATGCCACCATCCGCGTTTCGAAACCGTCGCCGTCGTTCTTCTCTGGAGAGTACAGCGCGAAGGCTCTTTCACATCGAAGACGATGCAGAGTCTGATGACGGAGATGACCCTCTTGCCTCACCGGACCGCGTCGACTTCGCCCCTGTGGAGAACGAGTCCATCCGCAAGCGGAGTTCCATAGAACGCCAGCATGCTCTTCTCGAGCTTCTTGTGTCGGAGCGAAACTACCTCATGGACCTCCGTACGCTAGTCAACGTGCGCATATATCCGATCGTGCCCCTTCCATACACGCGTTTATGTTCACCCCCTTTATAGATATATTTGGAACAGCTCCCCATGCTCGTCTCTCCAAAAGCTCTCACTCTTTCGCTGCTCTCTCCCTCGTATTCTGCCACCTTTGCATTCGGTAGACCCGAAGAATTGCTCAAGGACAAGGACCGGGAACGCGACAAGGATCGGGAAAGGCGCGCCTTACTTAGCGATACTGAAGTAAATGCCATTCGCCGCAATGCTACTCAGTTATTGGAGCTGCATGAAACCCTTTCTAGCATGCTGGCTGATGCCGTACGCGCCTCGGGTTGGCTTCCCGGTATCGGTGCGCTAGAGGTGACTGGAGAACTCGGTCCGGGAGCATTTTGTACCGATACCGATGCCGATGCCGAGCAGTGCTTCGAAAACGCCTTGAGAAGTGTCGCCTCATTGTTCACAGCGCAGGTCAGTGAGAGCTTCCTTTTCTTTTGTTTCATCAAATTCTTCGGGTTTGCGCGCATTCGTTTCGGGGTACTTTCGTTCGAATGGTCGGCTCATGCTGACATTTCTATGGAAGGCTGCAACGTTTAGCGTGTACGAGGCATTCTGTGCCGAACACCCTGTCGCGATCGAGATTGTGAACAGCCTTCAGCGTAAACGACCCGTTGAATGGGACGCGTTTGAGCGACGTTGCATAGATCTAGTTTCTGCGAGCCTACGCGATGGCGCTGCAGAAGAGGTGGACGAGGCTAGTCTGAGGGACCGGTGCCCAGACATTGACATCAACGCTGGAGACGAGGAACTACCCCATGGCCAGCGACCCACAACCTCGCTTGATGGCAATCCGCCTTCGCTACGAGGGCGTCCCCGATCCCATCATGACCTGAAGCGTGTTGCCGTGGCCACTTTCAAAGACACGAAGGAGCGTGACCCACGTCTGCGATTACAGTTGGCGGATTATCTCATCAAGCCTGTGCAACGCATCTGCAAATATCCACTTCTTTTTGGCACACTTTCTCTCGATCTCAGGCCGCAAGAACTCAACGAAACCGACGCAATTATCACTAGTGCGAAACAGGCGATGACGGATGCTGCTGCCCTCGTTGACAATGCAAACTTCTCACACTTTCAGCTGCAACAATCTTCTCGCATTGGTGCACGTCTTTCCGCTCCGGCCACGGTACTCGCATTCATCCGTACACTAAGTCCCTGCGCATTAGTTGGTTCGTTAGACGTGGTTCGAGCACCTGCTCTCAAGGCAAAGTATCTTGCCGCATTCCTCTACGAAGGTGGCTTCCTCGCCTTAGCGAAGGTAATCCGTGGACCTCGATACGAGCTACGGTACTGGTTTTCTCTTGAAGGCTTCGAACTGTCAGATGCCACGGACGAAAACCGTGAGTACTACTCCCCAATGCAATGAGGCCCTGAATTGACCGGTGTCTTTAGCCCTGCTCCCGTACTCCTTTCGGCTCCGCAATCAGGGTCACGAATTCGAGATTGCAACGTCATGCCAACGTGAGAAACAAGTGTGGATGGACGCATTACGTGGCTGTCTCGTAACCACGCCTACCTGGTTACCAGGTATTGCGCCGTCGAGCCTTGAGCCTGCATCTGCCGCTGTCGAGGCTTATTCACCAGTAGACGAGCAAGTTCCAACACTTCCAACGATACAATCTATCTCCGAACTTGAAACTTCACCCAAGCCAGGTTCACCGTCGTCCCCACTCCGACGACAGAAGTCGGCATCCCGGACGGAGTTCCCTACTTCCCGTGGGCTTTCGGAGCCACCTCCAAGCCGACGGGAGTCGACTGCATCTCTGAAGAACATCTTTGGTCCTGTGACAGACCCAGATGCTGTAACTGTGACCCGAGCTTCGCCACAGGCACGCTCAGTCGTTGATGCACTACTAGAAGACGTCTTCAGTGCTGCGTGTCATTCCGCACGATCTTACGCCGAGACACACTCTGAGACGTTATTCCACGTCTCGCCAACGTTTGGTGCTGCGGCAAGGTCCCGCCTCACCAAACGCGAAAGTGTCCACGTGCGTCGTCGTAGAAGCTACGTCGAATTCACTCAGGCAGTCAAGGCCACGCGCAAAGCACAGCAAAGCAAAGCGCCTCCTACGCTCGCATTGGATTGCATCACCACTGTTGAACAAGTTGGGGTAGTGCCAAGCCCCGAGTGTTTGTTCGATTCCCCAACGGTGGCTTCCCAATGCTCGTCAGCCACTGGCTCACGTGACGGATCAAACGCGGCTAGCCCGCTGGCACACACACTTGAACTCCCATCCTCGCTGGCCGACCCCAGTTTATCACCTGGCTCTGACCACAAGTCCGTTGTGATAAAACCAGAGGACCTGCTCGCTGCGCGCGAGGTACCTCCGAAACGCTCAAGATCTCTGGTTGAGAACTTCCGCGGGTTCATTCTTCCCCATACCACCCCACCAGTTCGCACGCTCTCTGTCTCCCGACTTTCTGTATTGCCCACACCTTCTCCATCGTCTCCATCTACACCGTCATCGCCCTCTCAGCGTCGTATTCTTTGGCGAGAATCCATCCGACGTCGTTCGCGCAGCTCTCCCTTCGTCACAGCCGACATTGTGGAACCTCCCACTGCAGCGGCACATACTCGGCATCGTGCCGAATCGGCGGGGGCAACACCTTCTAGCCAGCGTCACCAATGGAACGCTGAAGAACCGGCAGTGGATGCCTCGACTCCCCGGCGATCGTTATTTGGCGGTTCCGCGCCCCGAGCCTCCCCGACTATGACGCGCAACATGCTTCGTTCCATCCTTGCGTCTTTCTCACGTTCCCCTTCTTCCGCCAGCGTAGCACAGGACCCATAAACGGCTAGTGTCTTTTCTCGGCCCCTTTTCGCCACCGATGCATCGATATGCCTGAGGTATTTATCCCTTTCCAGCAGAGGGTACTTCGGAACTGTCGTCCATGCCCCTTCCTCGTTTTGCTTCTTCACGCCTCTTCATGACCGGGTGTCCTTACGCACCGTACTCGCTTCCATGTTCACTTCATTCCATCATTTCACCATACATCACCAGCTCCCTTTTTCATTCACAACATGCCAAACCCTCGCGCTCTGTAAGATAATAATTCGATATACCCTGTACGTTAAGTAGTAATCGCGTAGCGGAACTTCATCTTCATCACCAGCCATTTTCTTTTCTCTATTCATGACACAAAAAATATGGGATTCGCTCCCTCTGGTGTTAAAAAAACCATTCAAGCAGTACATTCGAGTATATAACATATCTACTATTTAGATAACGTGCATGTGTAAATACCTAGCCATGTTCATGATAACAACGCGATGATACAATGTATTCAATGTCCGCTGTCAGACGAAAACAGCGACCTCTCCAGTTCAGGGGATCAGGCCATGCCGACGTAAAAGTGCGCCCCACCTGCCAATCAAGGATTACAAAGGTTAGGAGCACTGGTGGACGGCGCGAGGCGATCACGAAAGGAAACCGATGGGACGCACTCTTCCTTCTCCGATTCTAATTCTGCTAATCGCCGCTTGAGTTGTCTGAGGAAATGTGTGAGCAGCTCGCATCAGATCGCGCCTCGGGTTCAACCGTAGAAACGTACGAGTTTTCCTTCGAAAGCGCATTACGGCTCTGCTTGCTTTGGCGCAGATCTCGCGTCATTGCGGCCCATGCTTCTGTGTCGGGAAGATGCGCATCGTTGAACATGCCATCGAGCTCTTCATTGAATGCCTATGATTGGAACATCAGAAGAGCATATCGGATGACAACCATCGCGCTGCACAGTTAAAAGGGGGAAAGCCTTTACACACCTCATACATGATCTCATTCTCTGTTGTGGAATCGGCCAGAAGGCTCTTCACCAGTTCACATTGGCGCTTTGTGCTTTGATGTTCCGCTCGAGACCTTTCAAGAAGACTGGCTTTCTGTAACGGACAATAAGCACATTGATGCCACTGATACTGAAACGAGACTAACCTCTTTTAGATCTGCCACAAGCAGTCCGATATCGACGGATAGCGCTTCCTGGTTCGATGCAGCGCGAACAAGGCTCTTATCAGCCTCAGACACAGCATCGTCGATGGATTGCAGGAGGTCTCCAGTTCGAACCGCGTCGATACCAGTCGTTGCAGCCTCCTTTTGTCCTTTGTGTTGCGAACGTGGTGTCGCTTCTATACCACGCTTGTTAATGAGTTGCCGCATCTCTTCCATACGCTCTTGCGCCGCCTTGCTCTATCAACGTGACTCAGCACGGAAACGTATCATGAAGAGGACAGCCCATACCATTGCCATTGCCATTGTCGTGCTGTTTCTTTGTGGAGTAGCGTGCGGTCCCCCAGATCGTTGGAGTCTTGGCATATCGTCGTCGGCATCGGACACTTGTGTTGACGCCGAGGGCAGTTGCTCGCTGTCCAGTTTGATGCGTTTCACGGCTCTTCTGGATGTTTCGAGCTATGATAATGTCAGCAATGCAAGAGTGACCCTGAGGATGACGGTTACCTCATCCTTCATTGACTCAACGAGCTTGAGTAATTTCGGAACATCGATAGCTTCTCGAGAACTGGAAGACGCTGCTGTTTTCTTCTGGCGCACTACAGGCGATACTCGTCGCGGTGATACGACTCGCCCTCGAATATTTGATGGCGTCCTAAGGTGCGCCTTGCGGCCAGGAGGGGACTCTCCGGTAGGATTACGCAAGGAAATTTTCTTCTTGATTGACAAGGGTTCGATGGTACTTGGCGCCTTTTGTGGGCTATGGGAAATTACTCTGGGAGCCGCATCCGTGTTTCCTGTCGGTTCGAACGGTTGCCTTCGGCTCCGGGGTAGAGGTGACACGGACTTGGGAGGTGTGACTGGTGGGCGGTTCAGATTGTGTAAAGTGATTTCAAGTGCTGTGTCGAGGCTTTCGAAATCCGGTTCTGGGCTTGCTCTTGGGCTGGGCGGCAGAGGTGAAGGACTTCGTGGACCACGCGGACGGCTACCTGAAGGTCTCCGTGACGGTGTGTTTTCGGGCTGTTCATTGACCTCCATGAGTGACGTGGGCCAAAATAGATTTGTTGGTGTCGTCGACCGGTGGCTGACGACACTTCCTGAAGCCCGAGACGACGGCCGAAACGGCTCAGGTGGGTTATCTGTAGACTGGTTCAGCACATGCAAGAACGGCACATGCAAGAACGAAGAATAGGTAACAACCTTCATATATCGTGTCTTCGACCGGTCCATCCCATGGAGGTTCCACTGACCCTTTCGAACGCTGATTTTCGCTATTGTGTCTCGCCAGTGCCAAGCGCATGGTGAGATCCCACTCTGACTCATCCATATCGCGTTTCTCTGGGCCAATCTCACAGGCATCGTATGCTTCATCGACAGCTGGGCTTTGCTCTCTCGAAAACGAGCTCGACACAGATCCCGATCGCGAAGTCTGGCGCTTGGGAGAGACATCTGGTTCGCTTCCTGATCCTTTTGGGGATCTGCTCCGGCCGAGCAGTCGACGCGTTCTTGACTTTGGTCTTGACGATCGGGTACCATCGAGGGTCTCATCGTCCATACTGGAAATGCTGGTAGCTGCCGTGAGCGTTGATGTGGAGCGCTGCGAGAAGCGCGTGAAGCTGCTATCTGAGCTACTTTGGGCGGAAACGGACGAGCGTGAAGCGGAAGATTTGGATCGCCGCGAGCCATTGATGGATCCTCCAAAGATGTCGCCGCGACCGCTTCCAGGGAAAGCGTTGAAGAGGTTACGCGAGATAGCGTCTAACCCGAAGATTGCTACACGAGAGCGACCGCTAACCGTTGGTGTCGAAGGAACAGAGTTCTTTCCGGTGCGGAACTTAAACAGGCCGTATTGGTGAACTATAGCACAGTCATGCTTACAGGCGAGATTCTAGGCACGGAAAACTCACTCGTATGGACCACTCGGTCAGAGACCCTACCAATCTGGACAATGTCCTCCTCATTTTCGTCATTGGGATCACTAGAAGTGACTTTGTAGCGCGCTAGAGCCCCAGCTATGGGTTGAACCCGGATTGATACGAAAGGTGGGCCGTTAACACCAAATGGTATAGGATCTGAGGTACCGAGTTCGTCAATGTGTAACACTACCTTCGTCTGTAACGGCTTAGTCAACCGAGTTTCCTAGTACCTAGTACAAAGTGACTCTTACCTTCCGTGGTTCCTGTAGGAACGCTGTCCTTTGGTAGACATTGAAATACGTCCGGGCGTACGTGGTGCGGCCGCCTCGAGATTCGACATCTCTTTCCTCAGAACGCAAAACTACCGATTTACCGGACCGCGCACGAATGTTCGCCTGGGAGAGCCAGAGGTTCTCCAGAAAACGGGTTTTGTGGGTTTCTGTTTGTTGTGGGTTGAAATTGGGCGGGTGAGGCGGAAACACCACAGACAAAGGTCTGAAAGGACGCCCGGACCACCTGTCGGTCTGATCCCGCGGAGGCTTCTCGAGGTAAAGGTGAAAATCTTTCGAGAGTCAGAAAGTAGGGTTGCTGTGGAGAGGTGGAAGGACATACCAGCACCACCCACATCAGTGGCTACCACGTCCGTGAGGTCAACGACACCCCTGCAGCTCATCCCGCTCTTCTTGAGGCCCGACGGCACACCACTGCCCTTCGCAATTTTTTCCAGCTGATCGAGCCCCGCCAAGACTTGACCGCCCTTCTCGCCATTCCCGGGTCGCTTGACAATCAAAAGCTTGTCGTCAAACAGAAATAGCGTACAATGCAGAGATTCAAGCGCGGAACCCCCGCCGCCCAATGGTGCTGAAGGAAGCCCGTCGATGAATGTGTCTTCAACATCGATGTAGTCGATTAGGCGTCGTGAATGTGAGATCAAACCAGGTGGGAAACCGTCAATGGTTGTACGCAAGCAGAACATGACGCTGGCCCGCCTGGTCTCTTCGTCAACCTCTGCTTGAGCAATTTTGCTGGCGATCTCTACAGCTTCAACCAATTTTGCGCGTTGTGGGTCTTCGCCAGACATACGTTTGATCATCGTGTGGAGCATCAGCGTATAACGTGGTATCCGTTGGACGGGGTCCATAAGAAGTTCGCGTAGTCCAATTCGGTTCTTGGCGTCCGCAGAGGAATACTTGATTCGCTGCAGGGCGATGAGCACACCAATAGTAGAACACTATGACATCCTTACATCGATGAAAGCGGCAAAGCCTGACGATCTCCTGGACATTTCACGTTCGAAGATGGACTGGGCCTCTTCTCGCTTAACGTAATATTGCTTGTATTGCTCGAAGCCATGAAGGTCTTTGAAGTGGCGCAGGACGACGTCTCCAATATATCCTACAGTTCGAGGACCTTCGGGAGACACCATCTTTTCCAGATCGGCCAGCAGTGCCTCATTCACGGGTAGAAGGTTGTCGAGGTTGCCGAATAAAGTGTTTGCATCATACAATGATATAATGGCTGTATCCTTGCTGCGAGCAAATGCCCGCAGAGGATCCGCATAATCATGTTTGAGCGTGCGGAGGCGCTTGACATAGGAACGCTCGGTGGCTACGAATTCGTTGAGAATATCTTCGATAGCAGATGGGCTAGCCGTTGGTTTCCTGTGAGAGTCGGCATTCTGATGAAACGAAAGTCGTCAGTTTGTGGCGGCGTTAAAAGACCGAAAACAAGGTTCGTGATGCCAACAGGGTGATGGTACGAGTAGACGCAGAGACCGCGCGACTCACAGCATCGTCATCATCCCTTTCTAAGGACCCGGACTGCACCGTATCAGTGTCGGATTCTGAACCAAGTGGTTCACCCAAAGATGCAAGGAGTTCTTGAACATCTGCGTAAAACGATCAACATCGCGCCACTATATGAGCATGTTTGACGGACCTTCGCTGATTTCGTTTCCCCCTTCGCTTTCTACGACCACACCGCAGAAGAACACGCGTCTGGTGATTGAAGCCACCTTAGAAGGACCGGCTTGTTCCCAATCATCGCCTGAGGCCAGGGGCACCGCCTTCCTGGGAGAAGTACTCAAAACCATAGATTTAAAACAAAAATACGGAACAAATTAGAAAGAAAGATTTGTCCGACTAGTGTCCGACTTTGTCCGAAGAATAAATGAAGCGAAAAGTGGACTGCGTGTAGTCTGCCAGTGCGTGTGGTCAGAGTCGAACCTCGTTCCTGTTGACGTCTGTTTTGCTAAATCTCGCGTTTCGTTATCGGATCACGTGTCCGCGTTACCATCACGTGCTTGCCTCTACCTGCGCCGTCTCTTGTGATCTCTCTGAGCGACCAATCGTTTCATCCGCTTTCTCTTCTCAACCACCCCGGATTGTAAATATGGAACGTATCCCGGTTGGGAATCGTCTCTCCCATCCTCGCTTGATACGTCTTCCTGAATTGCGTCAGACATTGTATCGTGCTCCTTAGAAGTACTGCCATAACATATTGCAGCCATAAGCAACCTGAAAGTACCTGGCCAACGAGCCACAGTAACAGCAACGAACCTGGCCTCGGAATCGCCATCGTCCATAAAGTCTTCCCTTAAATTCTCCTCTTCTTCCTCTTCACTCGTGTCAGGTCCCAGCTGCCCTTCCATGGCTGCAAATTGTTGGGCGATTTCGAGTAGCTCGTCCCATTGTTGCGTCGCTGTCAACTCGACCTGCTCCATGCTTTCGATATCGCTCGGCCTTCGACACTGAGGACATTTAATGTCTTCGCCGTCATTCAATTTTGCCAAGCAACCGTCGCAGAAGATATGCTGGCATGGTAGGCTTATACGCTGGGTCATTGGGATGATCGGGGAGTACGAATGTGATACTGACCTGGAACAGGTATTCAACTCCAGTGTGTCTGCACATATCGGACATTCTTCTTCCTCGCCCAACGACGGGCTTGAAACTACTCGGTGAAATCGCTGCAGTAGCTGGATGTGACCGACGCATATGTTGATGAGTGACGCGATTTGAGATTTGGTGGAACTACCTTTTTCATTTTGTGCTCGAGATCGGGTAGACCATGTAGACGTTCGTCTTGTAGTTCTTCAGCGTCCCGATGGGCTTCTTTCTGTCGAAGCTGCACGTCTAAATGTTAACTTGATCTCTCGTGAAGTCAGGCTGAAGCATCACTCGCCTGTCTTATCTTCTTACGATCCTGAGCACGGGCCTGATCCAGGGGTAGTAAGAATGCGTTACTAGTAACGCGTTAACTCTTGTCTTCAGAGAATCGTCACCTTCTTTAACCGACGGACTTCAAGCTCCAACTCCTTTACCTTCATGGATAACAAGGAGTTGTTCTTCTTCCCTGACTTCACAGGCATGGGCACATCTACCTCATTGTGCCAACGGTCTATTTCTTGTTGCAGTCGTCCGTTTTTACGAAGCAGGTCTTCCTGAGCCTTTTTGAGATCCTGAATCCCACTTTGTAGGGCGGTGAGATGGATCTAAAGGGCGTTTCTTGTTCCTCGGCGCCGCTAGACGGAAAGAGGTGTAGGGCAGACAAACCTGCAGGTCGTCATTTGGGCAACCCACGTCCAACAACTGTGATCCTGACCCCTCGCCCGATTCACCTAAGCTTGCATCGACCCTTGCCGATGGTGACTTTTTCGCATTGCTGCCGCTACGAGTGATTGGCATTGTGAATCGTGCCGTGAGTGGAGCGTAGCAGAACCAACATATTGGGTTCTCTTGGCGCCTTAGATGGAATAAAGGACGACATTTACCTCATTTCAATTCATTGGTTGTACGTTGTTGTACGTTACGCGTTACTGTACTGTATGACTCGAACTCGAACATACACATCGATGAATTCAGTGCACAGTTTCTGAAACCGCTTCGTCCATGACGTTCATCCGAAGATAGCGACAGATACGCATCGTAACAATGTCGAACATCAATATCACCTTCCTGGGGACGGCATCCGCACAACCTTCCCGCACAAGGAACCACTCAGCGCTCTCCCTTCGACTCAACGGAGACGTCTGGTTATTTGATTGTGGGGAAGGCACACAGCGTCAAATCCAAAACAGCACAGTCAAGATGGGAAAGATTTCCAAGATTTTTATCACCCATACCCATGGTGTGTTGTCATTGGCTTCCATCATGTACGCGGAGGTTCTCTGACCATAAATTAAAGGAGACCACATATTTGGCATAGTACCACTACTCGCTAGTCGCCTCAACGGGGCAGGGGGGATGGTTGATCAAACGTTGGACCCAAGGGCATCCGGAGTCCCCGACACGGAGGTGAGTCATCGTCAGATCATTGCGGTAGTGGGCCTCAGACAACCCTCAGCCCCTGGAGATATACGGCCCATCAGGTACTAGGGCATATGTGCGCACTGGACTGCTGTTCACGCACACACTCCTCAGTGGCCCCTACGTTGTGCATGAACTGAAGTTTCCAAACGATTCACTTGATCCGCTCGCCTCACTGCCCTGCCACGCTGCAGAACTTCCCGGACGCGATATCCAACAGGTTGACGGTATTTGGCATGAGATCTACAGGGACGCGACCTTTTCCGTGTCGGCTGCACCAATATTGCATTCCGTTCCTTCGGTCGGATACGTGATCAAAGAAGCGGACGTACCAGGCAAGATTGATCCAAAGCAGTACATCCCTCACCTGAAGCGCACAGGTACACCCATGTCGGTTATGCGCCAACTGCAGCAAGGGGAAACTGTCGTGCTCTCAGACGATACGATACTTCATGGCCCTTCAAAACGTCCTGGGCGAAAAATTGCGGTTCTTGGAGACACATGCAATCCAAGCCCTATTGCAGAGCTGGCTATGCATGCGGACGTGTTAATACATGAAGCAACAAACGCGCACTTGCCGGGAATCGACCCAGAGACAAAGCCCAGCGATACATTCAGTATCGTTGAGGGGCGTTCAAAGCTACGGGGACATTCAACGCCCCAGATGGCGGCACTTTTCGCGGCACGCGTGAATGCTCGCAAGCTTGTCCTAAACCATTTCTCGTCAAGATACGCAGGAGATTATGATCCCACCACCCAGCATGGAGACCCACGGCCAGCGGCGAAGGAGACGATGGAGGCAATACGAGCGCTGGCACAGTTGCATTTTGACGGTCCAGTCATATGTGCGAGAGACTTCATGGCCTTTGATGTGCAACACAACCACGATGTTCAGTGAGGGACGCATGCTGCAAATAGATTATAGAAATTTACAGTGACTAATCGTCTGGAGGGTCGGAAAGTTCACTACTTTCATCGCTTGCCTCGCCTTCTTCAAGTTCTTCCCTGCGTAGCTTCTTCTTTCCACGTAACGGTTCGCGTTCCTCTGCCAGCTCACCCATCTCGATGTCATCGTCCGAGTTTGGAGGATCATGAATGACGATAGACGGCGGCGCTGAGCCTGCCGGATTGAAGTGTAACCGAGTGAGACGTGGGGGTTGGACAACGGGTGCAGAGTTTCGAGGTGGGACAAAGACATGAACCCTGGGATTCAGAGTAGTGGACAGGGGGACATCATCCGAGGACTGACCATCTTTTTGATCCCTCTGACCCTCTTCAGCTTCGCCTTCTTCGGCTTCACCTTCCTCGGCTTCCTCTCCCTCCTCCCTTTCACTCTCTTCATTGGGTGCCACGAGAGCGGGCGATGATCGCGCCTCGCTGGTGGCCGCCTCCGGGTCTGGGGTGCCAGGGTGAGATGGTTCTGCTTCGGTGTCTTTGGTCATAAGTCGTAATGAGCCGAGATCAGAGATGATGGACACAAGAGATGCCCTCTGTGATTGTAGATGACGGCTCTGAGCCTCCTGGTCTGCTCGAATCGCGGCCATGTCATTCTCGAGGAGTTGTATCGACCTAGGAAGGCGTCAACACGGGTGCGTAATCGCAGTAGGTTCGGATATCGCACCGCTCCAGCTCGGTGCGACTAGGAAGAGTATTGATCTTCTCAGCAAAACTATCGTATTCAATTTTTCGCTTTCTTTCCACTTGGGCATGTTCCAGGGACGTTTTAAGTTGTTCGATTTGGCCCTTAAGCGAACCATGTTCATCCTCTGCACAAAAGAACCATTGGAATGCGCAGTTACGACTTCTGAGACGGTGTTGCCACCCACCTATCCGCTGTCTCTCCCGGTAATATTCCTCAACCTGTCGCGCCTCGGCCTCACACACCATCACGGCTTTCTTCAGTTGAAGGCTGAAAGAGGATAGCTCCAGCAAAAAAGCCTCCCGAGCATCGTCGACCGCTGAGCTCGATTGGTCAGAGCCGGGAGAGTCGACTGCTGAATAGGCTACTGTGGTGTAGTTGATAAACTTTTTCAGCATGCGGCGGAGGGCGCGTTCGTCATTAGTGATTCGGGAATGAATCATGCCATCTGACACCGGTCAGAAGGCGTTTCTATTCTTCGAAGACACGAGAGAGCCGTACCTTCCTCGTCTGGCGGGAGGGGAACGATATTTGATACCATGGTGAACGACGGAGGAAAACCCGAAGGCACGTGCACGTGGCCAAAGTCCGTCTCCACGGCACGCCGTAGAAATACCGTCACCAATCGTAAATTGTGCTCCCCCCTTTCCCCTTCTCTCATGTCGACCCAACCGCTCCTTCAGCGCACCGCGAACAAACGCATTGCCCTCCCCGTCCGCGTCGAGCCAAAGGTTGCCTTTGCCAACGAGCGAACGTTCCTTTCATGGCTTCATTTCACTGTCATCCTCGGTGGTCTCGCTGTCGGTCTACTCAACTTTGGTGACAAGGCAAGTGCTTATCGCGATAGTTTTGGCCCGGCTTTTGTGTGATGGAAATGCTTAGACTGTACTCTTAGGTGGGCAAAATTAGCGCTGCGATGTTCTCCCTCGTCGGTCCGTGCACCCTTCACGCATGTAGCCGGGATCAGGATTAACAGCAGAAACAGCCGTCGGAATCATGGGCTATGCGTTGTATACCTACCACTGGCGTGCGAACTCTATCCGCAAAGGCGGTAGGGGCCCGTACGATGACCGGCTGGGTCCCGTGAGTCCATTACGCCACTCTGTGCCTTCGAATTTTTTTAAACTCGAGGTTCTAGACACTCCTTTGCGCTGCGCTTCTGGGTTTGCTTCGTTCAACTGTGCTCCGCAACCTCGTACTCATTCATCTCACAGTGTCCGTCATTGTCAACTTCATTCTCCGTTTCACGGAAGGAAATTAGCCTTCGTGGTTACTTATCGACCACGCGTTCTGTCTGAGAGCTACGAGTATCTCAACCTTGTCTCCTGGAATTGTATTCGTAATTATTATTTCACATTGTATCCAGGAACTTTGTTCTCCCTTTTCTCCCGGATCCCAATCGCGTCTCCTGCTGTGATAAATATCTTTCCTTTCTCTTTCCCAGATGCCCAAGTGACAGCGTATGACCACCATCTGCAAGCAAGACCGGGACGTTCAGGAATGATCTAGTTCTATACCAGAACTAGAGATCACGATAGATCACGAGCCCTGGTGAGCATCGAGCGTCCTGCAAGGGCAAGGCAAGGCGGAATTGTGGTGGGGCTCCAGGCGGTGTTTCATGCTGCGTTATTTGCAATTCTTGAGGAGGTCGTCATGGGTCGAGGTGGAGGAGTCGTCTTTGGTGCAGGTGAAGCCATGGATGCCTACGAAGCTAATACCAGTGGATGCTCCTTCGGCGATCAATATTTATTCTGATTTCATGGACGCGTCTACCTTGCAAATGGGGGTGCTACATCTCGCGGCCTTGGATCGTCATTGCATCCTCAAGGGATTCAACTCGGAGTGATGACACTCTCGCAGGGTGTCTCGCATTTGGAGAAACCACGGGTCGATGTTATCGCCAGGCAACTGGTGGCATTGTGCGCATTCGTGTGTATCTTCGGCCTAATGGTAAGGAATGAAGAGGGATAAAAGTATATACATGCCACGTGCTGCGTGTATGGGGATCAGTACTGTAAAGTGGGATCACTGAACGGTCGCAGTTGATCACCACTCAAGGGATGTAAATGGGATGGAGCCAAGTGCGTTTTTCGCCTTGGCATCTACGGACAGTACCCTCGAAGAAGTCGTCCCAGGGAAGGGGATGTTCCAACGTGGTGCGATAATCGATAGTGACTAGTTGCCTATCTCGCATCAGCGCACGCTTTCTATTCCACCCCAACTTGCCGAGTAAATACAACGTCCCCCGAGGCCTGCCAGCCAGTGGACTGTCCCCCCGTGAATCCAAACACCTTGTCCTCCGCGCTTTTATCACATTAGCATACCAAACGAATGGGGACCCCTGAACAGG
>Ga0307510_10002609_pt1 | contig 20567 bp, 24 predicted proteins | sample 12_EM_MG_FD_207224 | JGI IMG/M metagenome (GOLD analysis project Ga0307510, IMG submission 207224) | Populus trichocarpa ectomycorrhiza microbial communities from riparian zone in the Pacific Northwest, United States - 12_EM | ecosystem: Host-associated > Plants > Roots > Unclassified | place... | reverse complement strand
CCATCCAATTACTCACCATCCAATTACTCACCATCCTCAGTAGTGCTGTTCTCAAGATCTAAGTCATTGCCAAAATGATGTCAGGGGTCAGTCTGGGAGCACCAAATGTATTTGCACTTACCCTCAGTGTGGCGGCTCCTAGCCAGCCGCGGATTGTGCTTGAAGGTGCACAACACCTGCGTGCACGCTAGCACTGCATGGCTTCGGCGCGTATCCTAGTGAGGCGATAGAGCCTCCTACGGTAGTCGGGCCGGTGCCCCGAGCTACCAGTCCTTGAGTCGTTCGGGTGCGGTGAGTCGTGTATCTTCTGGTTGCGCGCGAGTAGGGTACGAGCGGCGCGTGCATGTGTCGGTACACAAGTACTTGAGCTAACGCTCTTAGTGTGTCGACCTAAGTGTCTGTCTTGTAACGCGAGTTCTATAAGTTGTCCTCTACCCTTGATGGAGGTAGAGACGCGAAGATAGATGGTTCACAAGTCGAGAGGGAAGACGCAGGCAAGGGGAGTTCGGGGTAACGATGATAGGATTGCAAGGCTCAAGTCAAGCTTAAGGCTTGACTGCTCAGAAGTACAGGTCTTATATACTACCTGGTACTAGTCAGTATGAGTCGTCGTATGACCTAGTCATAGTACAGTAAGCGATCAGTCATTCGTACAGTAAGCAGCCAAGGGAGTCAGTAAGAGTCGTATAGTACTCAGTCAGAAGGAGTCGTCGAGGCTGCACGCAGAAGTCAGTCAGAGTCAGCGTGGCTGCCCATAGCCACCAGTATCGTATATGGTCAGTTAGGCTAAATAAGGTAAGCCGAATCACATGTCAGAGAACGGTCACTGGGTCTGGCACCTGACTTGGTCAGGTGCGCGATAAGTCACATGGTATCACGTGACAGGTCACATGCCTGGTCACGTGAGGAGTCTATGGTTGAGATCAGGTGGTCAGTCACGGGGTTGTGGGAGTGGTCACGTGCTCCCCAGTCGTGTGGCACCAAGTTAGGTGCACGAGTCAGGTGATAGTTTAGGTAATCGGTCAGGTGATGTGATGTGAGAGATAGCGATAAAATGGAAAAATGGTGTCCAGACGCTACACTCAGCTTCAGCTGCCTCACGCTCCCTCTGACTTTCATAATTCCTCAGGTAGCGGAGATGTTGTTTGAGGCATTCAGTAACAGGCCAATAGCCCACAAAGTTGTTGAGGAACTCATGGTCCTTCCTAGCCTACAAAATACAGGTCAGTTTGCAAGAATCAGATGAAAAAAAAAACTTACCAATTGGATGATGACACTGATCAATTCCTTATCTTGGTAGGGCCAAGTGGTCTTGGGGTTAAGTTTTGCAGCTGCTGCATAGCGTCTTACATCATGCTATAAAAATGCATGGGTCAGAGACAAATACACTTTGCAAGAAAAAAAAAAAAAAAAGAAAAGAAAACTCACACGGAATCTCATATACATCAGTTTGCCATCTACACCTTCAAGGCCCATCGAAGCTTGAAGGGTTACTTTCTTCTTCCATTGTGCTGGGCATTCAACTCAGACACGAGCCCTGCAGGGGCCATTGGCCACTTGCTCTTGGACAAGAGAGCTGCTGGGGACATCAGCCACTTGCTCCGGGACAAGAGCTTCAGTGGGGACATCAGCCGCTTGCTCTGGGACAAGAGCCCTGCTGGGGCCACCAGCCGCTTGCTCTTGGGCTGCTCTGAGCTCATCTCTTACAGCAAGGAGCCGAACTAAAAAAAAGAAAAAGAAAAAATAAATAATGACGCATGCACAAGACGCGTTGAATACTCACGTTCTAAGAACCTGATATCATGGGCATCAAGACCCGGATCCTGAACACCCAGGACAGGACTGCCCGCGGCGGGGACAACAGGGTGGACTGAGGCTGGGACAGTAGCCACAGGAGAGTGATTCCCCTCACCAGGAGCAATGTGCTCCCCAGAGGTGGCGCTCTGGGCAGATGATGCCTGGGTCGATCCCACCGTTGTTGGTGGCCCTGCCACAGCCTTCTTCCTGGCTCCAGATCGGGTGTTGTGGGCCATTAGAACAGTGTGGAACAAGTCTGAATGAGTTAAATGGGAGATGGGTGAAGACTGATGACGCACCAATGCCTATCTTATAGGTCGTCAAGTGCTGTCTCACCTGCAGCCCCAACGAAAATCCTGCTCATCGATCTGTGAACCTGTGAACCATCTTGTTGACAAGGAGTTAAGTTGCCACTACAGCGGGTCAATTGGTGAACAGGATGATGGATGGTCAATCGCGGGCTTGAAGACGGAAGGAACAAGTTGAAGTAAGTTGAACTTTCTTGAAAACGCACTAACAGTCATGTGACCATGGTGCTGCTGCCTTTCGCGCTCAGCCAAAGTCAACCCTTCACCTCACATGATAACGATCAGTTACTGGAAGGAACTACTCCCTTACACCCTTCATGCCGTCGTAGATACCACTTTCTATACATTTTCTTTGGATCACAGACCATGAGCTGTCTGAATTGAGATGGCAGTAGTACTGGTGCTGTGCCGCCCACTCTCACCCACCTCCCCCGACGATCATCTTCGTCAACTTCAAGTCCTTCACAGCTCTCTCATGGATTGTCCTCTTGCTGATTTGCCTTATATCGTCATCGATGTCAGAGTTGGATTTAATTATATGCCCTTGTTGCAATAATCTAAAGCACCGATTGACAGTATGGCGTCACAAAAAAAGAGCTGCCCAAGCCCAAGCTCAAGCCGAAGTCGAAGCTCAAGCTCAAGCCCCTATAGTGCAGCATGAATCCTTTCCACCTCTCAAGTGGTGTCACATCACCCATTGTCAGGCTGATGCTAGCCCTTCCTCTAGTGGCCGCCCCCAATTGCACGCACCCTTGTTCAACTCTGATCTCCCCCTGCCATTTCTCGATCCACCAGACGACTTGGATCTACCTCAGCTGCCAGGGGATGCATGTACCATACCATCCCGTCGCTTCGCTGATAATGTCCTTCTGGATCTTCATGCTCAGACACATCGAAATCCTAATGAAAACAATGATGATGATGAGGATCCTGAAGACGCTCCTAAGAAGGATGCTGACTCAATCGATCCCAGAACTGGTGACTCCCGGAATGAAGAGGACGTCGGTGTGGAAGACAGAGTGGATCTGCATGAGGCCATCGCCTTGCTTTGGGATATTTTGACTGAAAGGTTCATTGCGGAGGCAGTGGAATTTGGTGAGTTTGCGCATTCCTTATTGCATACTTGGTGACTCACCAGCATTTTTGTGATTCAGGCCAGTCTTCTATCTCAGACTATGACCTGGATGTCCTGCGTCCGTTCGTGATGAAGATCAGGAACAATCTAACCGCCTTGGCCTTCAATGAGATGGCATATAACTTTTCCAAGGCAGGCATGGAGAATCTTGCCAGGACGCGATCCCATGTTTGGTTTCTCTCCTGCTTTGAGCCCGTAGTATTTGTATGTTGCATCAATTCATGCATATGCTATACTGGTAAATACACCGACCTTAACAAATGCCTGAAGTGCAAAACATCGCATCTGGACAAGTCCGGCTGAGCAAGGCGTACATTCTCATATATGCCCCTCATCCCTCGTCTCCGTGCGTTAATGTCGAATTGCACCTACGCCACTCATCTCCAGTACCATGCTGATGAACACGCAAAGACATCGACTCGCATGCCTGGGATGATGACAGATATTTTCGATGGGCTCCATTATTGCTCGCTCCTCGGTGAGCGTGTTGTTGTTGGAGACTAAATGTTACCTTACAATTACTTCTTGGATCATCGTGATATCGCGCTCAGCTTTGCCACCGATGGCTTTGCTCCATTCAAGAAGTGGAAGCATACCACATGGATTCTCCTCATTTTCAATTATAATCTCCCTCCAGACCAACGCTTCCAAAAGGACAACATTCTGTGTGCTGGTATCATACCCGGTCCAAAAAAGCCATGGGACACAGACTCCTTCATCTATCTGCTCATACAAGAACTGCTTGAGCTCGCAGATGGTGTGTCTACATATGACTCCCTCTCAAGCAGCCTCTTTGCCCTCCATGCCTATGTCATCACTGGCTTTGGTGACATTCCCGCTGTTTCCATGCTTATGCACATGAAAGGACACAACGGCTCGCGTCCCTGTCAAATGTGTGAGATCCAAGGTATTGGCATCCCAGACTTGCAAAACAGAACCCTCTACATGCCGCTGTCCTGCCGCGATCACCCCAAGCCAACGGATGTTGTCGAGTATCATCCGGTGAGGTTACTGCTGCGCTCGCATGATTCCTTTATGGTGCAGGCCAAATCAGTGTTGTCCGCGCCCACAGAAATACAGCAAGAGGAGCTTTCAAAGGCATATGGCATCAAAGGAGTCCCTCTCCTCAGTGCCCTCAGGTCCCTGAGGTTTCCCCAATCATTTCCATACGACTTCATGCATTTGATCTGGGAGAATCTCATCCTGAACCTCATCCTCTTTTGGTCTGGCAACTATAAGGGAATGGATGAGGGTCAGCCATATGTCCTGCCTCCAGATATGTGGCAGGTCGTTGGCACTACCTCTGCAAAAGCCACAAAAATGATACCTTCATCATTCGGTGCGCCCATACCTAACCCAGCAAAGGATAGTTCATATTTCACATCTTTGACATGGTCTGTGTGGTCACTGTTCATCACCCCCACCATGCTTCAACGTCGCTTTCCCAATGAGCGCTACTACCAACATTTCTGCTCCCTCGTTAGAATCCTTAATCTGTGTCTGCAATTCGAGATCAGTGAGGAGGAGATCAACGAAATTGAGTCGGGAATCTGTGAATGGGTAGTAGATTATGAGCAGTGCGTTCCTCCTTTCGTTTCTGAAAAATCGAAGGCAGGTTTGATTCACGCACCCAGCCTCTACTACCAGCACAAACCTGAACGGCTCCCAGCGTGCCCACTCACAATACATGCCCTGCTCCACATCCCTGACCAAATCAGATGGATGGGACCATGCTGGACAACATGGGCTTTCCCCATTGAGAGGCAATGTGGGTACTTCCAATGCATCATCCACAGTCGACTCAACCCATACGCGAACATGAGCCAACACCTCACTGATCTATTGCAGCTCCGGCAAGTCAAGATTTTGTACAATCTTACTGATGAGGAGCTCGGAAAGCCTCCCAAGCACATCTCTTTGCAAACGAAAAGACTTGAAGATTGTAAGTTACGTCCCGGTACCTTTACCCTAGTCTAAAACCAATTTACTGCAGACCCACAATACGAACTCGTGGCTCCAAAGGTTGTAGGTCCCCTTGGTGATACCATACGCAATGTCCTCAAGAATGGCCTGGCAACCTGGTTTGGTGTCAAGCCAAATGTTGCAAGGAAATTTCTTCCGGACAACATTGAGCAGTGGGGCAAACTGCGTTGCCTTGAAGGTGGGGACATCATGCACACGCATGATATTGTTTCCAAACGCATGGACAGCCGCAATGTATCTTTTATCCGTGTGCGTGAACTAATTGTCAACTATTCTTGGAAAATAATTTGTTTCTATCTCTGCCCAATAGTATGAGCAACTCGTTGATCAAAACCAGCGACATCAAAACCTTGCTGAGGCATTCAAGTTAGAAACGTTCTTCAGGCAACTTCTGTACATCGTCGTCATCCCCATTCCCCAAAGCAACAAACTTAAAACGAAGAAGGCTGAAAACATCTGTCTGGCCATTATTCAGCAAGTTAAGACTATTTTCCCCAATGCGCATGGGTTGCCGCTGATTCCGCATTACAAGAAGAGGGGGAGCCTGAACCCTGCTGACATCAAATCTATCCAGTGCGTTGTCGGCCACATTGAAGACCGCAGAGAATGGGGGTTGGTCGACCGCAGTGGTCCGCTGGCGCATGCAGTATTTACTGAGGCAGACTAGTCGGCGGCGACATGACTGAACAAGTGAGTTTCCTCAAACGCACTCACTTGGAGAGTCGTGCTGTGAGTTTTGCCAGTGTTCGTCGTTTGTTGTTTGGTACTGTCGCGCGTTATTGTCACGCACGTCAAGCGCTTGTGCGCCGACATTTCGAATGACACTGCCCTCACTCTCCACCCTGCTTACCATACTACTTACTATGCCCTCATGTTTTTTTTTCGAAGCCACAACCCGGGCCATCCAATATGGCCGACGCATTGCCTGCATCATCACGATACGCGCACTCGCCTGGGTGCAAGCTATGGCCGTTCGAATCGTGCTCGAATCGCGCTCGAATCGGTGGAGCGGATGTGCTGGCTTGCAGTCGAGTGGGCTGCCAGGTGTGTTTTCATTTGTTTCATTTTGGCAGTTTTGATATTTATGTTGACATTCATCAGGGCAAATGAGATGGTCACGATCTCCATGCGCGAGTTTTTCGCCAGCATTGGTGACGGGTCCAACTGCACACAAGGCGCGTTGGCGGGTGTCGTGTCGGCCATGGGGGAGGTTGCCTTTTTCGGCCTTGCGGTCCACTTGTTGGACCAAGTCATAAGTCTTTCTTTTTTTTTTTTTGTTTGAAACATGTGCTGACTTTGTTCCACACAGCGGGCCTTTCTGGGTGGCAATTGTGTATTTGGGCGATAGCAGGGACCTTCCTCAGTGATGTTGATGCACGGGTGGCGATGACGGCAGTGGCAGCGGTGACACACAGGCGATGGCGGTGGGGACAGTGACACGTGGGCGATGGCGGCGGGGATGGTGACGTGCAGGCAACGACGTGCTCATATAGAATTCTAATATATCACAACTCAGCTCATTTTCAGCTCATTTTCAGTAGTTATTCATAGGACTTTCAACTCGCCCGAGTTTGTGTGATTTTCAGTTGAACATCATTGTAAAATTTCACCAACTTTTCATTGAGAAATAAGACACTAGTTTTTCACACATAAAATGCTTTAAACTTGTCATGTTTGGACTTGATGGTCAAGTTTGTGCAATTTTTAGTTGAATATCATTGTAAGATTTCATTAACTTTTTGCTGAGAAATAAGATTCAAGTATTTCACACATAGAATGCATGAAATTCAGCTGTTGCACACAAAAATGTATGAAATTCCGACACTTTGGACTTTACAGTGAAGGTCTTTCCAGTACCCCCAGAGCCATGCAAGAAGAATGCCTCCCCAGTTTTTCCCTCAATAGCTGTCAAAATTCTGTCAAAGGCACTTTTCTGATCAGAATTTAGCCTAGGAATATTATCTTCTGCCAGGTCTCTCTGCTGAGTTTGATTATACTGCTGCTCCCCAATAAGAGGGTTTAGCATAGCAGCCCAATTAGTGTTAGGGTCAGGTAATGGCAAAGTGGGCCAATTTCTAAGTCCCTTCCCAAATACAGCCAGGAGCTTATCAATGAGATAAAGGCCACAATCATAAATCTGCTCCTCAGTTGGCTCATGAATATTAGTGTTATGCATAAGATAGTGCCCAAGGTCATCGCATAAATAGGGCTTAAATTCATCCCATAGTGCCCTAGGATTGGTAGGAAAGCAGTCACAAAGTATGGTGACAAAAAGCCTTCTGAGTTGGCCACCCATCTGCATGTCTTTTGCTTCCTCCAAGCACTGGCGCCACTCTGAGTCATCCTCTAAAAGCCCTCTAACAATACAGGCATCCTTAAAGGTAGGATACACAATGCCCTCAAAGGATCTTAGATGCTTAAAAGAAGTAGCCCCCTTTACGCATGTTAGGAGAAGCCTAAGGTAAAAGCGCTCCCCAGCAGAAGGGTGGGCATAGTACATCCTGCCAATAGCAAAGCCTTTCTTTCTGTCAGTCCATATGTGCTGCTTTGCATTCCAGACCATCTTAGAAGGAAAGTTCTGATAGAGAGTATTAAGGACTTCAGAGCCCTCTGCTGCAGCAGCATTTGCATTAAACCAACCCATAAGTGTAGTGGGCTTCCCCTCATTCTCAGCATCCTCAGCATCCTCAGCATTATAGTTTGGATCATTAGGATCATCAGGGTCAAAGACAACACTCTGCTCATCAGGAAGATGAACCTGAAGACATACAACATTTGGGACCTGCTTTTGTATGTGAAAAAGGAAGATACGCCATATGGCCTCACAGCTGCTAATATATCTTGCATCCAAGTAGAGCTTGACCTCATCTATAGGTCTGCCAAACTGCATAGTGGCCCTATCATGGCCCTTGTATACATATTTATAAATGTACTTGACAGCCTTTATAGAGGCAATTGATTCCACATTGATATGGCATCTGTACTTCCAAATAAGATATGGAGAGTGGCACACCACCCACTGGTTATTGACAGTGACTTGATTCCTTCCTATCTTAACCTGGTGTGATTGGCCTGCCTCAGAATGCCTAGTGCAAGCATAGGCAGGGATTGGCATGGGTCACCCTTGGGTCATTTGAGAGCGACCCCGACCCCAACCTGACGAAACCCCAACCCATTCTCCAGGGTTTGGGTTTTTTCGGGTTCGGGTCAGGGTTACTTAGGGTCAATCGGGTCACGGAAACCCATTGGGTAGTTACAACAGGTCAAGTGTTTGCAGTTAGTATTTGAGGAATTAAGAAGAGGACAGATTGTCTATGGAAGAGGGATGCTACACTATGACATTTGGCCCCGACTGGATGATATCCCAGTCCATTGGGAGCTTGCCCTCCTCCTCAGTCTCCTCCGGGCCAAGAGCAGCCCCAATATCCTCATTCCTCACCAAACCCTGGGAACTCCACAGTCCAACACAGAGGGACGCGCGTGTTGATTGAATGGCAAGTCGGCTGTGGCAGCTCCTAGACAGCCGCGGATTGTGCTTGAAGGTGCACAACACCTACGCGTGCTCTAGCACTCTCTGGCTTCTGCGCGTATCCTTGGTGAGGCGATAGGGCCTCCTGCGGTAGTCGGGCCGGTGTCCCAAGCTACCAGTCCTTGAGTCGATCGGGTGCGGTAAGTTGTATGTCTTCTGGTTGCGCGCGAGTGAGATACGAGCGGCGCATGCACGTGTTGGTACACAAGTACTTGGGCTAACGCCCCTAGTGTTTCAACCTGAGTGTCTGTCTTGTAACGCGGGTTCTATAAGTTGTCCTCTACCCTTGATGGAGGTAGAGACGCGAAGATAGATGGTTCACAAGTCGAGAGGGAAGATGCAGGCAAGGGAGTTCGGGGTAACGATGATAGGATTGCAAGACTCAAGTCAAGCTTAAGGCTTGACTGTCCAGAAGTACAGGTCTTATATACTACCTGGTACTAGTCAGTATGAGTCGTCGTATGACCTAGTCATAGTACAGTAAGCGATCAGTCATTCGTACAGTAAGCAGCCGAGGGAGTCAGTAAGAGTCGTACAGTACTCAGTCAGAACGAGTCGTCGAGGCTGCGCGCAGGAGTCAGTCAGAGTCAGCGTGGCCATATGGGCCACCAGTATAGTACTCAGTCAGTTAGGCTAAATATGGTAAGCCGAGTCACATGTCAGAAGACGGTCACTGGCACCTTACGAGTCAGGTGCACAATAAGTCACATGGTATCACGTGGTAGGTCACATGCCTGGTCACGTGAGCATTCTATAGTCGAGATCAAGTAATCAGTCACGGGGTTGTGGGAACGGTCACGTGCTCCCCAGTTGTGTGGCACCAAGTTAGGTGCATGGGTCAGTTGATAGTTTAGGTAATCGGTCAGGTGATGTGATGTGAGAGATAGCGATAAGATGGAAAAATGATGTCCAGACGCTACATTCATCCCCTTTTTAGGCGGATGCTTCCACGTATCCAGCGTCGAATCCTTCGTTTGTGTGCGGGTGTCCTTCGATGTCGAGGACCTTGTTGTATAGAGCGTGGTCTTGTCGGAATATTTGCCACCAGAAGGAATGTTCGGGTTGGGGGAGGTACTGCCCCTTTTGCAGGTAGTAGAGCGTAGTGGTGGCGAACCAGTCGTTTTGGAATATGAACAGATAGAGCGCGGATGTTTCCTCGCGCTTGCGCAGGTACTTGGCCGTTGCTGTTGGTCCGAAATGTTTGCTTCGTCGTTCCCATTCGCGGGACAGGGACCTGAAGATTTTGGTCCCTTGTTCATGGAGAGGGGGATAGGGAATGGCGAAGCCACAGCTTTCGTAGAATGAGTTGATAGCTGTTTTGGAACATAAGTGCCATTCCAGGTTCCAGAATAGTTCTTCCAGATCCGCGTAGTCGAAGTCAGTGGTCTGGATCTCCCCAGAGAATCGTTGTGCAGCGCCGTCCATGCATAGGTGTTGACAAAGACGCGTGAAGTCGTTGGCGGGCTCGCATTGCCCCAGCATTCGGAGTGCGGTGTAATCCGGGAGTTGCTTGCGGATGATATAGGTGAGGACGTGGTCAATTTCTGCGTGTTCCTGTCGATCTGGAATGTCCCAGTTTGTGGTGACATCCTTGCAGGTTCGTTCCTCGGTGTCGGCGTCATAGTCGGTGGTATGCGTCAATTCGTAGGGGTCACTTTGACTTTCACTGCTACCCATCGTTGGGCAGGTATGCCAGGAGTCGCTGTGGTTAGCTGATTTGGGAGCGTCAGCTTCGTTGCTTCCGGTTGTCTGGCCGCTGTGCCAGGAATCGCTGCTGTCGTCATCGCTTCTCCATGGATGGAGCTCGTCATAGCCTTCCCAGGGGTTGTTGTCAACTTCTCCTTGCTCCCAGAGTCCTCGGACCTCGGCTGGAGCGGTGGTGTCAGTGAAGGTAGTAGACATGGTGAAGTCGTTGGCGTATTGTTTGGAGTGGTAGGCGTTGTGAGTGGAACTGATGATTTGGATGGTGAACTGGGTGCGTTGCTTGGAGGGTTTTTATACTGTAGCTCCTCCTGTGTCCAGTGTCCTTTTCCAGGACATTCAACATTTTGCGTCGTTTGTCGCTTCTGTTCCTTCGCAATTGGAACAATCTTTGCTTTGTCTGGTGTTTGTTTAGTTATGTCGTGGCGCCCTTGATTCCTTGGGACTCTCAGGAGTATAGCGGTAACGATTATACCCAAAGTGGTAAGAGCAGTCCGTGTTTGATCAGAGCTTGGTGGCGTCTTTAATCGATCGGTTCCTGTCGCATCAGTCATTGGAGATGTAGCCGATTGATCGTGATCTGTGTCATGAGTCATTGTGCCGCTATCTGGGTTCGCGGTTCTTTGCTCATTACTTGGTGGCGTTTCAGCTTCATTGGTGGCTGTTGCATCAGTTATTAATGGTGTAACTGGCTGATCGTGATCCGTGTCGCGAGTCATCGCGCTTAGTGATCTCTTGGCGTTGTCAGCCTGTTCCTGAATCGACGATGTGCTTAGTGTTCCAACGCGTCGATCGCTTAAGCTTCGATCGTTTTGTTTACTCATTTTGGGATAATGAGCGCTTGTCTGTAGCAGTGGCATCATTGATTTGTCCCGTTCGGGTTTGTCGGCGTTGTATTGTTCCACCTTCGTGTTCTGCTGTCGAGTCATCCACCGTGGAGTCATACCTGGATGACTGATTGATTTATGAATGTGATGAGGGTTACCTCTCTTAGTGGCGTTGTCTGTCGCTGGGACTTCCTCATCCCGCGGCGGTGTCCTTGTGTCTAGCGATGTTGGTCCTTCAATCGTTGTCTCTTCCTTGTTGTCTGAGGTTGGACGTGTTGACTTTTGATGGGTTGGTAGCTGGTCTACTTTCGTAGTTTCTTCCTCGTCGTCTGAGGTCGAACCTGTTATTTGACGTTCAGGGTTCTTTTCGTTTAAGCACTCCTGGTCACATTGATCGTTTTGAAGGGGTAATGTTCCCTTCAGGTCAGACATACTACTTGTTTCATGTGAGGTTGGTTCTTCCTCCAGCTTCGATTTTTGAGGGGATAGTTCTCCCTCTATCGTTGATTTGTTATCCTTGTCTGGATCATGCAATGTTAGAGGGCAAGGGTCTTCCTCTGGTTCTGGTTCTATTGCATCGTTAGGTTCCGTTATCCATCGTGGTTCTCCAAAGAGTCCCCAAGGCGTTGCATACAAGGCGTTCTCGGTTGGATCAAGTTCCTCGATGTCGGGGTCATCGTTCCATGCGTCAATCCCTTCTGTATCTGGCCAGGGGTCTGTAAGATCAGGCGTGTTGTTGCTTAGCCCTTCAAGCCGCCATTGATCAGGCCATGGGCTAGTTGTTATTGCGTTGACTGTTGAGCTTTCCTGGTGGCTTAGCTCTTGTTTGTTTTGATTACCATTCGGTTCCCTTCCCATGGGTGAGCTTTGGGAGTGTGCCTTTAATGTCACGTCGCATTCTTCCTTGAGATCATGGTTTTGTAGGATTGAGACAGTTGGTAGACATGTTGCAAAAGGGAAAAAGAGGGGGTTAAATTGGGGTTTTAATCGCGGTGTCATATGTTTTAATCGCGGTGTCATCCCCTTTTTAGGTCCATGGTCTTCCACGACCATGTGCTCCAGTCCCTGAACTTCCACTTGTTCCAGGTGCTCGTTCTCTCGAGCGTGAGGATCAGACAGATCGTGCTTCACTCCTCTCTGAGTCGGCTTGTTACTACTTTGATTAAGCCTGAGCGTGCTGTTTTGGGCCTCTTGCCCTCGTTCTATGCCATGATTTTCCACTATCATGCTTTCAGGTTCCGTTGTAGGATCTTCATTTTCTAGATCCTCCAGGTCCTCTAGTCCTGGTAGCGGTTTTGGTCGGCTTTTTGGTTGCGTTAATGCCTTGTTGGTCCCATTGCTTGATGCTTTGATCCCCTTTTTATGTTGTTCCACTGACTTATCCTCCTCTAGTGCCGTTGGTTTAAACAATCCCAACATTCGTGTGGCACTTTTGTAGGTCTCTGGTACTTCTAGGGGTAACGGGACTTGCTTGGCTTTGCTTTGTTGCCATGGGATTTCTTCTATCCCTTGTGCTTTGCACAATTCATTGTTTTCTGAGTTTGATTCCTCCGTTAGGGTTCGTGGTTTCTGTTTATCCACATTCTCTGGGCTGTTCTGTGCGTGTCCAGGTTCTATTTCCTGAGTTGTTTCCGGCAATAGTTGCCCGTTTGTAAGGCACAACAGATCTTCCAAGTAATCTTGGATTAGGTCTCGTTCTAGCGGGTCATTGCATTGTGCTTGCTTTGCTTCTAGTTTTGTTCGAAGCGTTGCTAAGTCTGCAGGGGTGTTTTTGTCCTCTCATGCATTGTCTGTTTGTTTGTCTTGGTCCCCACCTGGCCTAATCCCTAGATTGGGACAGTGCTCTCCGGTCCATGGGGCATCTTCCTCCTCTCGATCTCTATTTATTCGAGAGTTTGACTCCTTTTCTTTGATGGAGGTAGGTGCGGGTTTTGATGATTCATCTTCCCAACTAATCTTCTTTTTGACCTTGCGTGTGGGTACATGTAACGGAACTTCCAGTACTTCAGTGACAGTCCCCTTAGTCCAATCGATCGTAGGTTGGAAGTTTGCTAGCCAGGGTATACCAAGAACTACTTGGTCAGTTCCAGTTTCGGCTTTGTAGAACCGTTCCTCTTTCCAGAGGTTATCGAGTTTCATTGGGATGTCACAATATTGGGTGAGCATCCCAGTTCCACACTTGGATCCATCTGCATTTGTTACCAGTTCTGGAGTGTCGCTTTCTTTCCAGTTTAGACCAAGCTGTTTAGCAGCTTTTTCGGTTAACATATTTCGTGTTGCTCCCGTATCAATAAGCGCGGGTAAGACATGGGTACCCAGTTTAGTTCGTGCGTGCATAGGGATGTACAAGGCATTTGCTTCCTGGCCTTCAAGCGGATCACTTGGTTTGACAACTACTTCAAGGTTCAGTGGTAGTCGACCCTCCTTGCGTGCCATCTCTTGGCGTTCCAGTTTGAATGTCTTGAGCTCCTGTAGTCCTGGCTCAGGATCCTTCTGAGCTAGTTTCTCCAATTTTGCTTTTTGTTTGGTGATAGCTCGGTGATCCCATCATATCCTCTGGGATTTTAGCGCTGTTTGGGCTAGCTCTTCATTGATTTCGCACTCTTCGCGTTCTGCGACCCTAGCTACTAGTGCTGCGTATCCTTTTGCGATTCGTCATCCCCTCATTAAGTTGTGGGTACTTATTGCATGTATGCGTGTAACCATGTCTTTGATTCGATTATCCGTATTTGTTGGGTTTTTGTCGATGACTGTCAGGTTACTCATGACCACTGGTTTCGTGTTTTGTCGCAGCTTCCGTGTGGTAGGTGTGAGTCGCGCTTCTGGGATTCCCCTGAGGCTTTCAAGAGCTATTTCTTTCAGCTCTTGTCAATTGTGGCGTAGTAAGTGCTTCTTCATTTGCGCCTTAGTCGGCTGTTTGGCTTTTAGAGCTCGGACTCGTGTCGTGGGTAGTTCCTTCTGCTTCTTAGAGATCTGAAGCGTATGAATTTGAACTGGTTTTGTCCCTTCCACGGGCTTCAAGTTTGTTTTGAAGAGGAGACAGATCTCCTTTTGTTCCTCTGCACTGAATTGCCAGAGGCGTTTCCGAAGTTGTTCCTTGGTCATAGGCTTAATTGACCCTACTTGGCATGCTCGGATCCTTGTTGGTATTACAGCCTCCTGATTAAAGAGTTGGTCGATCATCCCCACTCGATCTTCGAGGGGCATTGCTTTGATATTGCGTATGACGCTAGCCAGGTTTTCTTTGGCCCTGCGTTCTTCCTCCTGCGGGGTGGTGGACGTCGTCAGACTCCTGATTGGGCAGTCTTGGATTTTGCATCTCATCTTTTGACAGCTGGAACATCGCTGTTTCTCCTGAGCGACGCTAGGTCGAGCTCGGCCCCGAGCATGGTTGCTTTCGGGGGCACAAGGAGGGGGGTTTTGCGTTAGCATCCTTTGCCTAAGTTGGTCCATTGGAAGCGCTCCTAAATCTGGGCGATGGCTTCCTTGAATCTGTGGCTGCATTCGTGGCGGTTGTGGGGTAGACTTGGTTTGTTCCATGCCTTTGAACCATTGGTTCGTTGTCTGGTTATTTTCAAATGGGCACTCTCGTGCACAGTGTCCTGTCTGTTGACAACTAGCGCAGCGTCGTTCCCTTAGTGTTGGGCAATCAGTGGATCTGTGTCCAATCTCTAGGCATCGAAAACATCTGCCTTCCTGAAGACATCACTGTTTGTCTTCTGGTGACAACCAACCGTTAACTCGATGTTGGTTGATCCAATCTTTTGCAGATTGCTCCGTGGAATCCAATTTTGGACTTCCTGATTTACGTGTTTGCGGGTGGCTACGTTCTTGACTGGCCTTGGTCCAAGCTTCAGGTAACATGATGTTGTTTCCTTGCTGATTTATTTTGGGGTCTGGTGCGGTGGGGCTTGTAGTTCGTGAGATCTGATGATCTAGTGACGTTGACACTTGCTATTGGTCACTGTGGGTCGTTCGTTCCTTTGGCTTTTGATAGGGCCTTGTGACGTTCAAGATGGTCTATTAGTCACTCCGGGCTCACACTGGGTCGTTTCGTTGTCTTGTTACAAAGACCTGGTAGGACTTCTTCCCAGTACGTTGGTAGAACGATCCTTCGTGACGCTCGGCGTCGTGTACTAGTTGTTAGATCGGGTAAGGTTCTCCCTTAATTTCGGAGACCTATTGTTTGTTGGTGGGTCGGGTAGCAGAAGCGATGCTTCACTGCTTCAAGTAGGTTGGGGGGTGAGAACTTTTACAAGTTCTTTAAGCGTATGTGTGATATCATTCGTTTGATACTTCAGTATCCGTATCGGTGGACCACTTGCGGATCCTCAAGATCGATCGTTCGAGGCACTAGGTGCCTAGGTAGAAAGCTTGACTTGTGTGGCGGCTCCTAGACAGCCGCGGATTGTGCTTGAAGGTGCACAACACCTACGCGCGCTCTAGCACTCTCTGGCTTCTGCGCGTATCCTTGGTGAGGCAATAGGGCCTCCTGCGGTAGTCGGGCCGGTGTCCCGAGCTACCAGTCCTTGAGTCGATCGGGTGCGGTGAGTCGTGTGTCTTCTGGTTGCGCGCAAGTGAGATACGAGCGGCGCGTGCACGTGTCGGTACACAAGTACTTGGGCTAACGCCCCTAGTGTCACGACCTGAGTGTCTGTCTTGTAACGCGGGTTCTATAAGTTGTCCTCTACCCTTGATGGAGGTAGAGACGCGAAGATAGATGGTTCACAAGTCGAGAGGGAAGACGCAGGCAAGGGAGTTCGGGGTAACGATGATAGGATTGCAAGACTCAAGTCAAGCTTAAGGCTTGACTGTCCAGAAGTACAGGTCTTATATACTACCTGGTACTAGTTAGTATGAGTCGTCGTATGACCTAGTCATAGTACAGTAAGCGATCAGTCATTCGTACAGTAAGCAGCCGAGGGAGTCAGTAAGAGTCGTACAGTACTCAGTCAGAACGAGTCGTCGAGGCTGCGTGCAGGAGTCAGTCAGAGTCAGCGTGGCCATATGGGCCACCAGTATAGTACTCAGTCAGTTAGGCTAAATATGGTAAGCCGAGTCACATGTCAGAAGATGGTCACTGGCACCTTACGAGTCAGGTGCACGATAAGTCACATGGTATCACATGGTAGGTCACATGCCTGGTCACATGAGCATTCTATAGTCGAGATCAAGTAATCAGTCACGGGGTTGTGGGAACGGTCACGTGCTCCCCAGTCGTGTGGCACCAAGTCAGGTGCACGGGTCAGTTGATAGTTTAGGTAATCGGTCAGGTGATGTGATGTGAGAGATAGCGATAAGATGGAAAAATGATGTCCAGACGCTACATCGGCCACGGAAATAAGGGAGAACGAGACGGCCGTGGCTGAAGACACGTTCAACGTCAACAGATGTGGCTATAGGGGCATTCAGCACCTTGGACAAATGCAAGATTTCGAATTGCTCACCAGGGATCGAAAGGTAGTCGCGAGCCATGCGTGATAATCCTGGAAACGATCCACGCCTCTCGTGCCACCACATCAGAGCGTCCTTCACGTCCTTGACATCCACCGCGAGATAGCATTGGAGTTCATCCAATGTGTTTGGGGACGTGGGTGTGGTATCGAAGATACTGTCAAATATATTTTGTGATCTGGTTGACGCAGAAGCCTGTAACATAGATGCTAGCGCTTAGGGTTTAGAAAGAGAAAGAGTCTGAATGACTTACCACAACATTAGCATCAGTTGGGCTTGTGCCATTGCCCCCCTCGACGTCCAACTTGCGATATGACTTGTCGAACTTGTCTTGAACAATGTCGCGTGCAGCTTCAATTGATGGTTCGTCCCAGTTATTTTTCCTGAAGTACTCTAGCTTGTGGCGAGGGTGGAGGACTATGATTGCAATCAGAAACATATGATGTACATAGAACAGGAGCAACGTACTCATCGCAATACGATATACTTCCGACTCCCCAGTTTTGTTGTAATACTTGGACAGAGTCCTTTTCCCGATGGTGAGCGCAGCGCGGATGGCAACAGAGTACTTTTGTGGTGAATCGAACGACGTGTTAAGGGACTTGTTAATGACGTCCATTGCAGGGATGATGGTCGCCAGGTTTGGGGTGCCACAAGAAAAGTACAGAGTCACATCCTTGAAGATCTAGACGAAATAATGTGAATAAGTAAAAAGAAAGGGGGGGAAACAAGTGCTCACCCTCAAAACATCTCGGAGCTCTGTGGCAATCTTCCATTCATCTGGTACTAATTCATATTTCCGGAGGTCGAAACCACGAACTGCGGTCATCGCATCAATGGCGACACGGTATTGGATAGCAAACTCCAGCATGTCGAATGTGGAGTTCCAGCAAGTTGAAACATCACGCGGCATCATACGTGTGGGGAGGCCATGGGTGGAGAGCATCTTCTCCCATGCTGGCAACAAGATGGTTGTCGAGTTCTTCAACGTGAATGCAATGCCCCGCAGCTGACCAGTCAGCATGTCAGCTCAGGGTTAGGATTAGGGTCTGGGACGTAATCAAACCTTCAGCAGCATCGACCTTATCGGTTCGAGCCTTGCGGCAAGCTCGTCGTCATCGTCATCATCATCTTCCCCTTCTTCTTCCTCTTCCTCTTCCTCTTCTTCTTCATCTTCCCCCCCCTCCTTCTCATCATCTCCCTTCGCCTGCTCACGGATTTCAGCCAAGGCATCTTCGAATGCTTGGGTATTCTCTGCCTTTCGTGTGTCGAACGGCTTGAGAATCGACTTCGCGATGAGATTGATGGTGTGTGCGAAGCATCGGGTTTGATTGGCAGGACCTGGGAATTTTTCAAGTGACCTCCCAATGCACTTGATCATCGTATCATTGTTCAATGCGTTATCACCCGTTATGCCAAGGATCTGCGATGGTCATCACAGGTGAGTGAGCTCCTCTGCTAACTTTTCGACTTTTTGACACTCTCACCTTTTCATCCACACCAAAATTTTGCAGAACAGTCACAAACGCAGTGGCAAGATTCACACCTGTATGTGACTCTGGCATTTCCACAAGGTCAAGAAGCATCGTGAACGGTTTGCCAGGACGCTCAAGGTGGACTGTTATCGCAATATAGGACTTATGGTTGGGTGACGACCAACCATCAGTGGCAAAGCTGAGCTTGCCGTCGTATTTCTATTGCACATGGTGAGTTCCCAAGTCGTCATATGAGGTTGGCACATCTGACCTGCAATGACTTCGCGATGCGCCCACGAACGTGAACAAACACATGCTTCATGTCGCGAGAAAGGGTCTCTGTGGAAGGGATGTAACAATCGGGTCTCCCCGTCTTCATGAGCGCCCGAAAACCACGATCGTTGACAATTTGGAAAGGTTGGTTGTTCTCTGAGACCCAGCGGACAAACTCAGCACTTCAACTTGTTTTCAGCTATCTGTCAAACAAGCATTCAAGCTGAGCATACCGTGCTTCGATCTTGGTGTGCTGGCGGGTACTGTACAAGGGCGTTCCTTTGGGTACTTGCTCAAATGCTGCCGTTATTGACCCATTTTTTTTGGTGTTCAAGATTTTCAGTGCTGCTTCCGTTACAATCCGGTTTTTGGTGGCATCGGCTGCATCAACTGCCTCATCGCCCCAGCACGTTTTGGCATGGCGCCGCAAGTTACTGGTGGACCTGGAATCCCTCGTGTCCAGGTATCGACAAACGAAGCGTTTCTTGGATTGACATCGGCCTGCTGCGCATTCAAAGACGTGCGTCTTACGGTTCTCAACGTACTGAATTATCAGGAAGGGCTTAAAAAAAGCATATATCAGTGCGTCCCACTCCTTTTGAAGTTGAGCTAGTTGACCAATCAATCAGCAGAGGGCCAGAAGTTAACCAAGATAAGGCAGCGCATACCCAACTCTACATCATCATCTTCTTCGGTGGACGCCCCCTCATCACTCTCCTCCTCACTGCTGTCCTCCACCTCAATCACCTGGGCTCTTTTGGAAGCCCTGTCATCACACCCCTCAACGCTGCTGGTGGCCTGCCTTGGACCTGGTGCGGTGTGGATCGGATGAGTTGGCGGCGGCGTCGAGGACAAGGTATGATTGTCCGATTTGTCCTTGTCTGCGCTGGCACCACTGACTGTCATGCCAGTGGATGCATTGTCTGCTTTTTTCTTTTTCCAGGCCAGCGGGTCACCATTCTCCAGCAAACGCTCAGTGGCACGATGCTTGCGGGGGCCTAGGATGATGTTGGGATCAGAGAGATCGAGGAGGGCATCAGATCGCTCGAGTGGTGGCATGAGAGGATTGGGTACTCAGGACTCAGGGAGAAATGGTCGACGTTGTCGGGTCAGATGGGTCTAATGAAAAAACCCTGTGTTAAATATACATCCTGGACACTGAGGTGAGATTGTGAGTGCAGTACATAAGCTAGCGAGGGCGAATCCAGAGTCTAAACAGATCAAGGAAAGTCCAAGTCTGTTAGCAAAACCCTGGATGCAGTGCTGCAAGCCAAGGCAAGAACCTGGGACTGTGAGACTGAGGGACTATTGGCGTTGACTGAGAGGACTTGAGACCAAGGGGAAACCAAAGACAAAGAGGAGAAGCACAATCATGAGATTGAACGCGCAAGAGAGGGGCCCAAGGGAGTACATTCAAGCAAGCAAATACAGGTCGTTATGTATGGGATAATATGGCTGTACTCTTCAGTGGTAGTCTGATAGCCGTCAAACCTGTAAGTAGAGGTGAGATCACGTCGAATGTGAGACCACATTTATGAACATTAGGCTCAAACTGGTGTAGCTTACCTCTGGTGAGTTCCAGTCTCCACCTACTGACGTCCAATTGTAGGTCCAAGACCCACAAGACCCGGCGTCCGGGTCCAGGTCATTTGCAGGGTGGAATATCTCAACCCCAACCCCGACCCAACCATGACCCAGACCAAAACCCAACGGGTCTATGTGACCCGTGACAATCCCTAAGCATAGGAATCATCAGAGACAGTGGTTTGGTCTTTAAAGGGCTTAGGAAAACCCTTAGAACATATACCATTAATCATACAGGGTGCATTAGGGTTCTGGTTGCCACAGGGCCTGTGAACCATATATGTTTTTATGAGTTCCAGAAGGTCAGGATTATCCTCAGGAAATTCAGAAGACATAAGGCTGTCAATCTGCTCTGGAGTGTGCAATTTTGCCTCAGGCTTTAGAAAGACAATAATATGGGCATGAGGGAGTCCCCTCTTCTGAAACTCAATGGTATAAAGATGTGCAGCCCAAGCACCTAGTGCACCCTTTCTAATCTCTTTGATAAGAGCCTTTAGCTTA
>Ga0307510_10002608_pt1 | contig 20572 bp, 20 predicted proteins | sample 12_EM_MG_FD_207224 | JGI IMG/M metagenome (GOLD analysis project Ga0307510, IMG submission 207224) | Populus trichocarpa ectomycorrhiza microbial communities from riparian zone in the Pacific Northwest, United States - 12_EM | ecosystem: Host-associated > Plants > Roots > Unclassified | place... | reverse complement strand
CCCCACGGCGGATCGAGCCCGAGGGCAAGACAGAGCGGACGTTTCCGCAACGGTTTCTTCGTACCGGATCGGTATTTCGAGCCTGTGATAGACGAGATGATTGTATAGACAAGATTTGTCCGTTGCGCTCCTGTGCGCGGATAGAAGCCCCGCGCGATGCGACATGTGCGCCCTCTCGGACTCTGCGATGTATATGGTAGTACCCACATGAGACAAACAGCAGACCAGATGCGGAAACAGGTGCGTGCGAGGAGCCAGCCCCCGGTTCATGTAACCCCGAGGGGTGATGTCGGTCTGGCACCTCCCTCCCCGCGGCCATAGAAACGCTAGTTGACCGATCCGTCCTCGACGGATCGCGACATAGCGTGAATACTGTGCCGAGGGTAGAACACCACGTACTTCGTGAGGAGCCCAAGCGACGACATGTGTTGGGGTGAGAGGATGGGCGGGAATGGGCGGGCTCTTCAGGCAGGTTTGACCAAATGTTATCTTTGGTACAGATCAGCCAGCGCTTCGGCACGGCCCACGTGTTAGGGGTGGGGTAGGGGATGACACGCCGATGCTCGCATTCTCCCACGCGTCAAGAACATGATAGGAAATCGATGCGTTCGTAACAACTGTGGCCGACCATCATCCCCACTAAAATGCGTGTTCCGAAACGCTATTGTGGAGCACGCTCGAGCGTAGGAGAGATGCCATCAAGGCATTTTGGCCGGCATCGTCCCTAGGGGAACGCATGGCCGAAACACCATCATGGAGCCATTCGAATGCTAGGAATGCGGTGCACTCTGCTGCACGAAAAATTCTCTCGTGTATAGCATCGAAGAACGATGGTCGTCACCACCCCTCGAGAACCCCAAAAGGATAGAGGGTGTTGCGTTACGGCATGCCCCCGGGCAGAGTGTTGTAAAGGGGTAATAAAGAAACTGAGGAGGATACTAGGTCAGTTCTGAAGGAAGCCCAGGGCTTCCGGGATCATTCGTGGTGATTGGTAGCCCAAGCAGCGTCACCGACGAAAGGTAAGCGAGGAGCAAAGCCCCCGAAGGTTCTCGCCCTTCCCTTAAGGAACGTCCCGGAGGTGCGACCAATTCCCATGGCCTAATCGACAGCTTGAAGATGCGCTCAGCGTGATCCATTTATGCCAGGGTTCACGTCACGCACCAGAGTGGTCTATTTTCAGGTCAGGAACCATACTGTACCTTCGCAGATGCGCGAGGGAGCGAGGCACAGGAAGGGAAGAAGGCAAAAACATCCGGGAGGACGCGAGAATGTCCTACGTATCCCCAGAAGGGCGATGAGGCCCCTCAGGCGCCGCATACGTACGGGGACCGAGAATTCTCCTCACCGAAAGAGAGATGACACCGTCCAGGTGTCACGGATGACCACTTGGATACCGACCCCAGTAGCAAGCATAGTTGGAACATAGTCAGAACAAGCAGCAGGGGCTGTGAGCCCTGCGCACATCAGATGGGCTGTCGTACGCTTTCTTGGAGAGGCACGAGGATTCAATGTGATGGAATGTCGTAAGTAGATTTGCCGTTACCAAGCTGGGACTCACTGCATCAGCAACCGTCGACACACTTCGGTGGTGGAAAGTGGGGGTTGGGTGTAAATTGAACGAAGGATATGGATAAAAAGTACCGTATCGTAAGCGAAAAGGCTTCGAGTGGCGATGTGAACAATGCGGAGAGATCGGAATCGCTCGTTAATGGCACTTTAATGGCATGGGCACCTTCCGACCTCCGGCCCGAGGAAGGACGATCGTAACCCAAAATGGGTGCCAGATGTCTTACCACCTTCGTTGCCACACTGGTGACGATAATCACAATAATAAGAATAATGGGTTTATGTTCGCTGACCTTTCATACTGGTCACAAAGTCAGCATCATTACCAACCGCAGCTATGCGAGAGTCATAAATAATTGGTGACTAACCTTGTTGCCCAGGTTGGCATGATAATAAGGCTTGACACTGACCCTTGGCGCTGGGGCGGGATAGTTCTCCCCCGCACATTGAGCGCACGCGAAAGCTACAGTATTCGTGAAGTGTCAACCATTTAATTCCCAAGTGCCATGTATTTGATGTATTGCAGTTGATTTTCTATTTCCCCATATGTCCATAGTACGTCGAGACCTCGGCCCCCTGTCTATTAGGTGTTTTGGTAAGACCTTGTCTTTCTTGCTTGAGCGTGCCGGTGGGGTCATCGTGGCGAAATTTATACACGTGTAGTGGGGCGTTATTGATTGACATGAACTTCGAGCCCCGTGGTCAAGGTTCTAGGAAGGAACCAGAGGAAAAAGTCAGGGAAGATCATGCGGAGGTTTTCTTTGGTTCTAGTGCATTTTCGAGATTTGGGCGGGTGATGATCTTCAGGAATAAAGAGGGTCAGGACGTGGTGGTGTTTGAGAGGTCGTGACCACTTCTCGCGATCACGTGCCCTTCACTGGGCCACAAGGCTGGTTTCATCCTTTCGCTTCCTTTGCTTGAAACACTTCCCAAGATTCCATAGCGTGCAAACAGACAATCCATTCTCCCTGTTAAAACATTCATCAATTTTTACAAGAAACGGTGTCACCTTTCAAAAACTTGTTCAGATTGCTGACATCCCAGGTCTGGTGTCCGCTCTGCCACCGCACCCGTGATATTTTCTCATGCCTGACGTGCTTCTTGTACATCATACCGTACGTGGCATGCGCGGTTTATTAACATTTCCGGTAACCATTCGCCGTGATGAAAGAGAAATTCGCCATTCCGCCTCCCTACTGGTCTCCTTCCTCAGAGCGCGGAGTCGCGTCCAAAGCCCCGTACCTAACAATATCCCCTAAAATCTAGATCGAGCCGTCTCTATTCTGCAGGCGCCTTGAATTGTATGAACCCTGGGAAGGCGAGCCATCGGGCCTTGGTCAGTGTGTAACGATGTCCCTACTTTCCGATTCTTACCTTGGTGAGTGGAACCACACCAATGGAAAAAGGCTTGATGATGAGTCACGCTAATAGATGTGCTTGTCATACGTCCTATTTTCGCGGGCACCGGAAGACCTTTAAAGAACGTGGTCGCATCCCTAACATGCTTCATTAGCATCTCACATCCTTTGCACCTTGCCCATACACGGTGCGCAAGATGCGCCCCACTCTTTTTCTACCCACACTCCTTCACTTTGCAGTGCTGCTCGCTGTAGTGCCTGTACGCCTTTCATCCATACATGTCCCTTGGAGGAACCTGTGCTCATGACTTATGTCGTCGCATTATAGTTCGTACATGCGGATGCATCCCAAATTCATCGCAACAGCCTCCGACTCAGCCACCTTCGTCATCTCCGCTACCAACCACGGGATGTCATCACTGATCTTCCTACGGGTTGGACCGCGGTCGGATGCTACACGTTGGTCTTCGTACGACCTTTGTAAGAGAGCCGATCATCTGACTTGAATCAAATTAGGGACAATGTCGCGGCACGCACACTCACGTCTCCCGGCTATACGGACGCGGCGAACATGACTGTCGAGAATTGCGCGAACTTCTGCAAGCGGAACTTTATCTATGCCGGTGTCGAATTTGGCCAAGAATGTTGTAAGTCGTGTTTCAATGTTGTTCATGGTTCCCTTTATTCTTCCATCTCCGATATTCTGATCACGCGGTTTTGGGATATAAGATTGTGGGAATATCATATCAAATGGGGCGACGAACGCTTCGGATTCGGACTGTAGCTTCCCATGCCCCGGCAATGCAAATGAGCATTGTGGTGCCGGCGATCGCCTTAGCTTGTATTGGAGCGGTGCTACACCCCCGGAAGGGCCCATCATCGCCCCGAACAATGGCCTTTGGGTTTCCTTAGGGTGTTACAGGTACGGCCACCTTCCTTTTTCGGTAGAAAGCGGATCACTAACACTTCTGTGCCTGCCCCATTAGCGACGCCCCCGGCCAGAGGACTCTCAGCGTCCCAACCACTCCCCTCGGCGGTGCTTCCAATAATAGCGTTCAAAGTTGCACCGATGCCTGCTTCGCCTCGGGCTATCCCCTCGCCGGTATGGAATACTCGGACGAGTGTTGTACGTATCATTTATCACCCCGGTATCCAGCGCTTCTCCATTCACCTTGCTTCTCAAAGATTGCGGCACAACCCTCGCTAACGGCGGCGCCCCGACACCCCCGCGTGATTGTTCCATGGTCTGCAGCGGAAACAGCTCTGAGTTCTGTGGTGGCCCAGGCCGACTTAACCTGTACAATTATACCGGGACCAACCTTCCGCCAGCTGGCACTCAGACCCAGAATGCTGGCGGCGGGGGAGGTGGGTCCTCGGTTTTACCCGTCCTCTCCACTCTCCCGACCGGGTGGTCGTACAACGCTTGCTGGGTGTAGGTTCTCACCTGATATGCGCGACGTAGAAAACGTGCTGAAAAGTAAATGTCCAGGGACAATGCCCACGGACGCGTCTTCCAGACTGAGCTCCCGGATAATTCAGCACTTACAGTGGAGAGCTGCATTGCTTCGTGCTCGTCCCAAGGCTTTACACTTGCAGGATTGGAGTACAGTGTCCAATGCTGTATGTTTGATCGTCGTGGTCGATCAGTTGATCAACCTCCAGTCCAGGAATTATCGCTAATTTCGCTTCACAGTCTGTGGTAACAATCTCGTACAGGGTGCCGTTACAGCCCCTGACAGCGAATGCAATATGCCCTGCGGTGGAAATGCCACGTAAATGTCTTCTCCCCTCTTCACGTGTACAGCGCAGCTAATTGAAAAATCACGGGCAACAGCGAAGCATGTGGTGGACCAAGCCGACTTTCTGTTTACACCTCCACGACCTCCATCACTGTTTTTGCGGTACCCACAGCGCAGACAACAAACCTGCCTGGAAGTTGGCAATATTCGCATTGCTTGGCGTACGTTGCATTTCCTCAAGCCCTGTCTCCTTCAAGGGAGATGCTCACCCAGTTTCACAGTGAGCCTGGTGCCGTTCGGGTCTTCCCGTATCAAATTATACTACCCCAGAACAACACCGCGCAGAACTGTCTTTCACTATGCTCAACTTATGGTTATCCCGCGGCGGGTATGGAGTTTGCGGATGAATGCTGTGCGTTAATCACCGGGCTGCAGAGGATTTACGACGTCGCTTACGTTGACACCTTCCTTTAGGGTGCGGTGATGTGGCGGATATTGCCAACAACGGAGGTACACAGGCCGCGGAAACCGACTGCTCCATGGCGTGCTCAGGCGACCCCTTGCATCTTTGTGGGGGTGCCCAGAGGCTGCAGCTGTATCTCTGGAACGGTAACTTGAATACCTGGCACACCCCTGCCAATATTGGTAGATACGAGGTACGCATATATCCCCACTTTCGTATTCACGGTATGTCCATTGAAAAGACATTTCATGTAGTACCTCATTCCTGGCCTTGTACCTCCACTGCTTGCCACCCTCGGTATAAATGGAAAAGTATCCTTCTTGGAGAAAAGTGGCACATCTGAGTTCGGAAACTCTACTGGCGCATACGAACTCGACTTGAGTCTCGTCCCTGATTTCGGGCATGCTTGGCGCGAAATGCATGTCAAGTCAGACGTTTTCTGCTCCGCCGCTGTTGTACTTCCAGACAAGGCCGCTCGTATCATCAACGTGGGTGGCTGGTCGCTCACATCGACGTTTGGTATCCGGTTTTATGCCCCCGACGGCTCACCCGGTGTCAATGGTACCAATGATTGGGAAGAAGACCCAAACAACCTCCAACTCCAGGTATGTGTTGTGTACCTGTCCATGTCACGCACATCGGTATTCAGGGAGTTTCCCATGCAGGGTGGACGTTGGTATCCGACAGCCCTTGTCATGGCCAATGGCAGTATCCTCGTTATGGGCGGTGAGACAGGTGCAAACGCCCCTGCCAACCCGACGCTTGAGATTCTCCCCCGCATTCCTGGTGGTAGTACAACGCTCTTCCTCGACTGGCTTCAGCGGACAGACCCAAACAATCTCTATCCCTTCCTTCATGTCCTCCCTAGCGGTCGCATATTCGTTGGTGAGTTTGATGCGACTATATTCCTGGACCCCCTTTTCTGATTCATATGGACAGGATACTACAACGAGGCACGCATCCTCGACCCAGCCACGTTTGCCACCGTCCAAGTCCTTCCAAACATCCCTGGCTCCGTCATGAGTGGCCAAGCCGGTCGCACATACCCGATGGAGGGCGCATCGGTCCTCATGCCTCAACATGCTCCTTACACAGACCCAATCACTGTCCTAGTCTGCGGTGGCTCCAACTTCGGTGTTGCGCTGGACAATTGCGTTAGCATGCAGCCCGAGTCTGCCAACCCAACGTGGGTTATCGAACGGATGGTTCGTCCATTAATTTCCCATGTTATGAGGAGCATCCACTGACGCAACCCTGTGCACAGCCCTCGAAACGCGTTATGCCTTGCATAGTTGCCCTCCCAGACGGCACTTTCATGATCGTGAACGGCGCCCATCAGGGTGTCGCCGGCTTTGGCCTTGCGAGCGATCCGAACCTCTCCGCGCTGCTGTACGATCCTTCGCAGCCGGCCGGCTCGCGTATCTCGATTCTCGGCAGCACGACCATCGCTCGGATGTATCACTCTGAAGCGACGCTTCTCCCCGACGGCCGCGTGTTGATCTCGGGCTCGGATCCACAGACACCCGGATTGCCAGAGGAGCTTCGCATCGAGGTCTACATCCCCCCGTACCTTAACTCAGGCCTCACCCAGCCCATCATGACCGTGCCAAACACCGACTGGACTTACGGTGGGCAATTCCAGATCAACATACAGACATTCCAAGGCCAAACCCTGCGCGTCTCGCTCGTTGCGGCCGTTTCGAGCACGCACGGCAACACCATGGGAGGCCGCACCATCTTCCCCGCATTTACGTGCAACGGCAACGTCTGCACGGTCACCGCACCACCAAACGCGAGGGTCTCTCCTCCCGGATGGCACCAATTGTTCATTCTCGATGGCCCGACGCCGTCTCACGGCGTTTTCGTTCGCATCGGTGGTGACCCCGCACAACTTGGCAACTGGCCCGCCCTCCCTGGCTTCAACCCCCCAGGCGTCTGAGCATCGCGATGAAGGAATGGTTTTTGAATCGCTTCGACTTGTTCGAAAAGCTTACGAACGACAAATACCCCATTATTTCTTGTTTACTTATTTTTCTTGGAAAAACGATCGCTGCGTTACGGATGCGCTCTTTGGACTCTGGCATTAAATCGAACACTTTACTTGTCCATTCCTTTCTTTACACATCTCGGCCAGACTATCCCTTCTAATACTGTAATTGTCATTACTGTGGGCCCTCTGTTGGATAAATGATGGCCGTGTAGATACGAATGACTAACTGTAGATACCCTGACGAATCTTAAATCTTCTCCACCTCAACCATCATCTCGTTAAGCGTATAAACATATTTATATCCGCAGCTTGGGACACCTACTTAGCCTAGCCAAGCACCAGCACATCAAATGTGATCAGTTGAACAGGGTCGCAAACCACCCATCAGAGGACGACGCCATCACTGGCATGATGAGCCACCAAGGATCGCAAATGATACGTCATGACAAAGACGTCAAATGCAGATCATTGACTTCCGCGATCCTTCCGAGTCAAGGATTGCTGTATCCTTTGCTCTCAAGCCGCCCTGCAGGCTGCAGCTCAGCTTCGGACCCACCGGGACGCAAGCGGTGGCCCTCAAAATACACTGTCAACTTGAATTGTGTCACGGTTTGGACTCATAGGGTCTCGAATCGCATCTTGACCGTGACCGACCCTGTTTCGCTACTTTGATACTGTGCTCCCCGCTGACCCCTGTCTCCCTGACTACTGATCCAGAACTTGACTATTTTACTTCGTCCGACCGATCTATCATAATCTGATGTCGCAGAAACGCCGTCTTCTCCTGCCAAGTTCCAGCATTGACACTGCAACATATTTGACCCGTGACATTTTCTCAAGATCCCAAATCTTGAGACGTCAGTCGCAAAATGATAGTCAATTGAGAGCCATCATACGATATACAAACTGATTCACCATTGGTAAATCCGGTAATATCACGAGGCCGGGCCGGTCTACGAAACTGATGCACAGCCATACCTCCTTCAATTACCACCGTACTTTTGTTCTGACAATGACACTTGTCTTGTCGTCACAACGGCATTGATTGTCGCATCCTGCGACTCCTGCCGCTCGGCGATGCTGCGGGCTTGATGATGATCTCTGGTCCATATCTCGATAACGGCCGACGATTTCGGTATGCTATCCCGACATCGAGCGAATTCGACATGGGCCACATGGTTCTGACATACTTATAGAGGTAGGCAATTCGTGCTGACTTCGCGTCCGATCGTCGCAAGAATGGAAGGAACTGTGTAATGGCCCGGGGTTGGCGTGAATCTTCCAAGTAATGGTGCCACGAAGTTGCTTTGCGTAAAGGACGTAACCTGATGCGGTTACATGACATCTAGAGAACCAGTTTTCTGAATAAAAACAATATAAAAGAGCCAGGAAGACACGAACCGACCTGTGATCTAAACCCGTTGCGGCGTTGCCAGTCCCTGCGGAGACGGCGACTTTTTACCACCTCACGGCGTTAATAATGATTGCCAATGAGAACAAATAAGGGCCCACAGAGGGGGCATGATGAAACAACGACCCCTTTAGGATCGAAAGAAATGCCGGTGAAAATGCCAGTAGGATGAGTACCGTGGGGCATCACGATGTGTGTTTACGGTGTGTGACGGATGCCAAGATATGCCGAGGATGCCGGGCCTGCTCACATGGCTGCTCACCAGTTTGTTTCCTGACACCGTATCTTCATATTCGGGACGGATAACTTGAAATTGAGCCAGTAGGGCGTCCTTTTACGAGCGCGACCATGTCGAAGCTCAGCCGGTCGTCGCTGTCAACCACAAGGCAGACACCGTGACTCCACTTGCTCTCGGCCCGAGAGCACCGGTACTAAGTCAGCAGCATTATTTTCTTTTTTTACCCACGACAACACCTTCCCGCAGCGATTCGGATGAGCACTGCCCCGCCGATATTCCAAGAACAATCCCAGGCATCTCATGAATTTAGGAATGGCGAGCCGCGACCCTCAGCTGATCAAGTGGCTTGTAAGTGTCTTTTCGACTGGAGCTGTCATCAGCGCTGGCGCTAGTCTGGTAAGCTCCTTGGAATTCCGTATCTCATTACCGACTTAAGCTCAACGCTCACCTCCAGGCGCCTCCCCCTGCAAATGTTATTTTTTCCGGAATTGGTGTCCTCCTCTCTGTGCGTGTCGGTCCCACCCATTCTGGCTAGCTATTAATTAACAATATCTGCGTCTGTACGTCAGATAGCTAAGGTGCCCTTGTCGACATCTTCGGATGCATCGAAAACTTCTAGAGACGACTTGAGATTTAAATGGAGATCCAGCCCACGCTAGCGGTGGCAGAGACGGTGATCAAAATCATGGTCGAATTGTTGGGTGTGCTTGCTCTTGCGACGAGACAAATCAACCAGGGAAGTTCAAGTAAGCTGCAGCGTTCCTTCTCGTGGCAACTCATACCTGACCCGTCGTGAGGAAATATGCAATAGTGTTACTTGGAGAGAAAGACATCGACACGATTCTTCAGCGGCTAGATCGGTTCACCCTCGAGGAGTCCCAAACTGACCGTTGCCCGGACCCTTGCCAGGACGAGTGACGGCGCAGCAGCTTGGTTTGTTGTCAGGCGGTCAGGCAAGGATGAAAGCACGCGAAATGGAAAGTAGAGGGAAAGTTGGGCTTCGATTGCATGACTACCCAACGACAAACCGAGCTGCCGTGCCGTCGCTCTTCCTGCCAGTCCCGCACTTTTCTTTCTAAGTTACCATTTTGTGACACTTTCATCTCTTCACCCTTATAACAGCCGCCAAAACTACAGTAGGTATCGCTTTCCCGAATGATTATGTTTGTTGTCCTAAACGTGGATCTGGTAGATAGAAAGGTATAGAAGAACGACATACGACAGGCCCTCAATGCGTCTAGCTGACCTATGCGAACTAATGCCGACCTTTAACCTCGTGCGCTTGTCATAATGCACGAGATGGCAATGAACGTGAAGATGGAACGCCCGTATCTCATTGCTATTAACAATTTTTAGATGGACTATCAGAAGCTGAGGCCACATTGTAGGCGACCAACTGCAAGAGAAATTTCGACGTTGGCTGTTCCCGCCGGATCCATGGTCGAATTATAATATTGCTCGCGAAGCGCATTACCGTGACACTGCCACTTGGTTTACGCAAGGCGACAGATTCTGGCAATGGAAATTAACTGGCTCCTTTTTTTGGGTGAACGGCCTAGGTGAGAATATCTTTCTTCCAGGCTTTTCCCACTGTTGATGGTTTCCAATGTCTTACCCGGTTCAGGAAAGATACATTTCGTATGCGTCAGTACTACTATTCCCTGTGGCGTACTTATATCATCGACAGCTCTGGCATCATCGAAGATTTCCGGGACGTGTGTCGGACTGGATTAACCGCCTTTGTCATCTTTTATTGTGACTTCCGGTCTCCCATCAAGCAGAAAGTTTGCAGTCTGCTTTCGTCCATCCTTATCTAGCTCTGCCACCAATCCCACACATTCTCTCAAGTTCTCTCATCCGTCTATTTGACCCATGCAGATGGCCCCTAACCGCCCAGCGTAGATGAACTTCTTGGGTGTTTGAAGATCATGCTTGCACTTCAAGAACAAGGGACCACTCTATCTCGTTGTTGATGCCCTCTATGTTTGCCCAATTTCTTCTGGGTGCCCGACTCTACGAGAACGGGTCCTCGTCGTCGTGCGAGAGCTTATCAAATTACAGCTTCCACATGTACGCCTTACCAGTAGCTTTCCCGTGAGTGACATCCGCAACGCACCCGCGCCTTTGGCAACCCATAATGTGCCGCTTCATGAGCAAGTTGGACAGAACCAGGATATTGTTAACTATATCAACGACTTTGTTATTTCAGACCCCATGGATGCAGCATTGGCGAGAAGGAGATAGGCAATTGGACATCCGGGCCCGGAAGAGGAAGCTGGTGGGATCTAAATTTCGTGTTTATTTCATATCAACGACTTACCTCGCTCCGAAGGTTCTGAATACGTACACTGCCAATTCGAAACTCTGCGTCAATATTTTCTGCCGAGTATCCGATGTACCTTGGATGAGTTGCCCAAGACGCTGGAGAGCCCATGTGAACGGATAATGCGAGATATTGACGAGCAGGAACGGCATTATAGGTATCTGTTATCCTAGTGCCTCACCATATCCATCTGCCCGCTTTGCGTCAAGGAGATTTACGAGCTCTCTGCGATTCTCCCTGACGCGGGATCAACTCTAGGTTTCAAAAATGGTTGGCTTCCTGAGAATCTGGAAGAAATTATACCCTCCGCCTGTTCGACATTGGTCGCTATTGTCAGGAACATCCGCAATAACGGCGGCAACGACAACAGCGAAGGAACCGACAACAGCTACAACGACATCGACGATGACAACGACTCAGGGCCCTATCGAGGAGTTCTCTCGGTCCCTGCTGGTGTACGATGGAGACTCACCCAGAGCTGTTATTACCCGAGTTGAAAGAACTCTTATATTCTGCGAGTGCGTCGTGAGCTATGTTGTTCCATGAGCGTGACGGCGCTTTCTTCGCTAAGCTTCAAGCTGGCGTGACCTTGATACTTGGAACGTGGCTCCCATATGTGATCTTCTGGGCCGTTCGCCAATCGTCCGGACCGCTGGGCCCAACCCCCCAACTCTCACTAAGCCCGTTTGATCACGCTCATCGCGATCGTCAAGGACATCGCGTTGCCAAACGCATCTCCCACGGACAGCAGTCTCATCGATATATACTGTACCAGGTTGCGTCGTCACATAGCTTCCATTCTCGTATAGTTACGTGTAGAGGTTTCTCATGAAATTCCGAAAGCGTGCAACGTCTTTAGTGGCTTGTTGATCTCGCGCATCTCTTCTCATATGACACCACCTGGGGTGTGACCAACTGAAGCAGGTCGCTCGGCCCAACTTTTTCATCCGAGATCTCACTCGACGTCCGGACGCCACACTGAAGCCATTGTGCCGTTGTGCGACTTCAGTCTCAGAGCCGAGGCGGTCCTTGTTTCTCTGCTCGTTGGACCTTGTGTCAGCAGCTCAACGTTCAACGTGCCTCAGCCATACTCACCTCGGGGCTCGTCCTCTCTGCATTTCCTTTCCCCCGATTATCCTTTCTCATCGTTTCCTCTTGAACTCAAATGTGCGATGCTTGCTGCGCTACGGCGCAGTCCAGTAATCATTCATCTGCGCGTCGGCGCGGGCGCCGTGGTCGAGCAACAGCTCCACAACTTCCGAATGTCCATCTCTTTTTTGCTTCGTCCAACAGAGTCGATCCCGACTTGTTCCAAGCATCTACCTTCGCGCTGCGCTCGAGGAGTAATGTGATGACCGCAGTCCGTCCTTTCGAGGACGCTTCATGCAATGTTGTTCTTCCCCAGTAATCCGATGCGTTTGGGATCCAGACCATCTGGAAAAACCTCTGTTGTCGTTAATTCGCGTTAATTTAACTTCACTAATGAAGATTATAAAAATTAATACGATTAACAAAATTAGCATACCCCCGTTAATTTAAATATAATTTGAGTTAAGGAATTTATGAAAACTCGTTAGATTTTGTTAACGGTTCGTAGTTAAGACAACTTCAAGGCCATCTTGCCAAATGCATTAACAGCCCTTAACTGTGTCAACGGCTCGCCAACGCGAATTAACAACTCTTAACGGTATTAACGGCTCGCTAACGCGAATTAACGACTGAGGTTTTTCCCTTATGCAGAGGAAGCACAATTTTTGGATGTCCTTGTTTAAAGCTGCAAGTAGCGGAAAGCATTGACGTCCTGTTGACGTGCATCAAGATCAAGAAGATGCCCTGAGAGATCGCGGGATCCACGTAACACAGCATAGTACACGGAGACTGCATCATGCTGCGCTGGGCAAGGAGGACGCCGGCAGCGGCTCCCACTATTTTCTACATCGCATAGCCAAAGTCATGACCAAGTAGGGCTTGTTCGAGTCGAAAAGGCAATCCACTATATCTCAGATATCTGGTGCTACGTCATCAAAAGGGGCATAATTGACCCAGTGCTTCATCGCATATCAGGGGGAGGAACCGGATCCTGGTCTCGTCAAGGCTATATATAGTCCAGCTGAAGGAGGACATCGAGACATGCTCTGGGAAGAGTAGGGGCCGGTGTGGGAGAATATGGAAGCGGGAAACATGTGCGTTATTTGCAATGCGATCAGGCGTCAAGTGTTCTCCCATAGAGAAATGTGATAATTTGTACCAGTCTTCCCTCGTCGTCCTTACCGTTATCGCTAGCATTGTCGTCATCGTCCGACGTGGCGCGCCACAAGTGTCTTCACAGCACAGAATGGACTGAATAATCTTGCGCCACTGCGCGCTGTCCGCTTCGTTATGCCACTCTGAGGACATGCGGTGCCTCCCATATGTGGGGGTAAGATACACCACCATGGGAACGAGTGTTCGGAGCGCATAGAAAAATTGGGCCGCAGATGCTACTTGCACGTCGAGGTGGCTGCCGCCTATCCCCAAGTAGAAGGCATACATTCTGGCCCAATCGTGGAGATACACCCACACAGAAGTGCCTTCCTCGTGAAACGCGAGCCACGCGCCGCCGAACTTGAGATTCTCCTTGTCGTTCATGAACTGCAGGAGGTGCGGAACGAAGAGTGCGAGATCGTTGAGGAAAAAGAGTTGGAATTTCTCGAGGAGATGGGCGTGTATTCGAGGAAGAAGTGCCTCCAAGTAAGCGGTTTCGGCTCCGAACGTAAACCAGCGAAGGTCAAGAAGCGTGACGTGCGTCATGACCAGTGTGTGTGACAGATACCTTTCAATGCCATGTTTAGTAAGAGGGGAGTGAAAGGTGATCCCAAGAACCTCCATCTGAGGCCTGCTGGAAAGCTGGAGTAAGTGAATGGGGAGAAAGTAGGCGGATGGGTAGACGAGCGAGAGCGCGACTGAGTCTACTGCAGACGTAACCCATGAACACCCTATAGGAAAGGCCATGTTCCTGAGTATGAGGTGGCGTAGATGCGGCGCTCGGTAGGTTTTGGGAAGTCATCAAGATCGTATTGTGCCCGGTCGGAGGGCCGATATTCAAGCAATCTAGCGCCGGAAATTCCTTGTCTATGGCCGCAACGACCTTCTGTAAATTTCGGACAGGCACCAGAAGGCAGATGCGGCGCACACGCTCACGGTGCCGAAGTGCAAGAATCATACTTTCTTCATCTTCGGTGGTGATGCCGTAGTGCTTGTCAACGTAGTCGATGATGGGGGGATCGGAAGGGGTCGAGGATGCGCCAACACGTCTGCAACTGGCGTACCATACGTGCAAACGAGGCAAAGACCGAGGTGGGACGCGGGCCCAAGGATGAGGTGTCGCCATCTCCAGCAAACTTGTGCGATCTTGTACCTCCAACGTTCGCGGTGTCATTCTCATCCCTGTAAGATACGTCCGGGATCGTCCTCGTCTCCATCTAAGTCTATGAGAACCGGTCGACAGAGATAAAACATGTGGAGAAGCGCGTCATCGTCGGAGGTGTAAGTTGGAGGAGGATGTTAACTGTATCAAGCGGGCCGCATAAGTTCACAACCTTAGGGACGTAGCAGGTGAACGGAACGTACTACTCCAAGAATTGGGACTTGAGCGCCCGACTCGGTACATCTCGGTGTGTTCCTTCGGTGAATTGGATGTGTGGTATTGTGGATGAAGGACGAGCCACTGACATGCCAAACAATTGATGGAGACGACGGTCGTCAATCGGCTTCACCTATACTCTCACCTGTCCAGTAGGTCCGGGTTAGTCGGTGTCACAGTGCTGCAGCACTGGCATGGGTACACAGTTGTCAATGCATGTCATGGTGCTCTCCGGCCTGCGGCCTGGAATGTGAATGTGCTGCGGCTGCGTTGTGCCTTGCCGGAAGACCGGGCCGACTGGTTCGATTTGTTTGTCTTTGTCTTTGTCTGGGCGTCAGGCTGCTGCGGGTTGCGGTGCGGTGGCGCTTCACAAGCTTCATTCATTGCCTGCCTTGGAACAACTCCCGTATCCCTAGTATACGAATGATCGCGCCCTGACGCCAGTCTTAAAGCGGGACATAAATTGGTTCTAAAACAAAAAAAAGCGGTGTCCGTGGCAGCGCATGAACGATCATTGATTACCGCCGCTTGCTCCACTCAGACTGACACTACAGTACACATCACTAGTAACTTACACTGGCAGTAGTACCCGTACTGTAGCGATTTCTCTGAGTACCCGAGGATCGCGATTTCGTGTTGAACGCAGGGTGGGGAACGACGCCATGACCGTCAATGGTCGCGCAGGCAGCGCCCCCCATTATTTCGTAAATATCACCCCACGATGTCACTAACGGGGAGTCTGGGTCGAAGGTCGAAGGGGGACAAACCAAACAACCCTTGTCCTTGAGGGCTCCACAAATCGCCACCTACTCGGATTTTTCGCATACCCATTCGTCCATTCTCAGTATAATCGCCGTCGTGACGATGACGGGCGCAAAGCGCAAAGGACGCAAAGAAGAAGAACCAACTAATGCCGTTTTGGCCGGGCGCGATTCTACTGCCTGACATGGGGATACAGTACGCCCGTGATTGTGCTAGATTAGGCAGCACTGACACGGCTTGTCGTAACTTGACAAGAATCATTGATGATGTCTCTCTCCCTCACCCGCATGGGAACTTACTGTATTACGGAGTCCAGTTGGGCGACTTCCACGCAAGCAAGCCATCCACGTCACATCTCTATCTCTATGAAAAAAAAAAACGAGCGTGCTCACCACGCATTTTGCCAGACACTGGGGCGGCGTCTGATCCCCGTGGTAGTCACGCTACGGAATCGGGTGGGTCAAGAGGCAACGATCGGGATGGCTGTGGCCCGCGAGATGCCCCTTGGATCCATGATCCCCTCAGGCCTCAGGGTCTGTTGCTTGGTCGCTGCGAGGAGGCCTACTGTAGGTTGCTCGCAGTTGCCATGCCTATGCCTCGAGGTCTTCGCTTTCTCCATTCAACATCGATCCGCGAGGTGAGCTGTACTCGTACTGAAGTCGCGCCCGTGGCTCAGTGCTACTGTAGGACGTGGCGATCTCTCGGCACCCCCGCTACAGTACTGATGCGTGATGTGGCGGTGGTTGTGATATGAACGGAGGGGGCAAATGGTTGTCCCAAGTAACCGCCTCATCAAAGATCGGTGGGTCGGAATCTCAGCGCGTTTTTCGTGATGGCGCCACGAAGGTAAGATGGCCACGTGTGATGACATAGATGGATACAACCGCCATCGAAATGTTTGCTCTCTCTTCCAAGATGTCGGGGGACCCTTCGATGAAGCGACACATTCCAATTTAACAGCTCACCGCGGGCGACATTTTATCAAAATTTATGTGGGTTCACGCCATTAAGTAAATGCTCGTTCGCCTTCTTTCATTTCCTCGTGCTGTTACCCTGGCTACGATGACCCATATGTCGATGGCAAGACGCAGTACAGTACGAACTACGAAGCACCCCATTGTCCCCATTGTCCATTTTCCATTTTCCGTTCCGATGTCCGAGACTGGCGATAGTTTCACACGCAAAGCTGGAGGGAAGATGCCATCACGATCACAATTATGAGAACACAGGCACGTATTTGCGACATCGGTCTACGCTTATTACTTGTGCCACTCCCACATACCATGTCTCGGGATGTTTAGCGGCTGTAGGCCGGGGTTGGGCCTCAGTTTTTGGGCGTTACATGTTGACATCTACGCCCTCAGGGCGGCTGGGCTGGGAACAGGGACGGGGGTCAGGTGAGCGCCAGTGGGGCGCTTAGGAAGAAATCGCTATTTATCTATTTATTGATGAAGTGTGATAGTATTGTGACCGACAATGTAGAGATGGCGTGATGGACCAGAGATCCGCACCGTGAGAGCTTTCCACAGCGTATATAGGCCGTTCACACACGTTGTCGAGATATCTCCCGAGTGTGGTCGGGATATCGTTGCTTCGTCCATTGCCGCGCCCATACAGGGTTCTAATAAGAAGGACAAGAGCCTATACAGGAAGCATGAAGGAATCATGGATTGAAACACGATGCGACTTCCAGGTGGACTGTCGGTACCGCATGTAGTCCAATCGGCGACGCCTGTGCTACGGATCATGCGTCAAAAATTACGGTCCAAAAATCCTGTGACATATTAAATCAGAAAAAAGTGGATTACGGGTGAAAGGCTCAAAAATGTAGGGGAGTTGATACGGACTGACCTTTCGTAACGTGGAGGTGTCATTACGGTAGGGTGGCATCGAAGAGTGGCCGTGACGGGAGGGGGCGCTGCAAGACTACAGTAGGTAATCAGGGCGCCGAGCGGAAGGGGCATGGCTGCGGTCAATCAAAAGGGAGAGATGTGGAGAGAGATGTGTGATGGAGAGAGAGACGACAGACGACTGTGGTGTGTGTCTGTTTGCTGCTTAGTCAAAGGGGGAAACAAGGCACCCAAAGCCAAAGCGGTCGTTTAGTCGCTCTCTCGCCTCGTCTCGCCTCGTTTTCGCCCTTTTTTTCCCTTTCGACCGCTCTTTTGGTCGTCCCGTCCCTCTCATGCCCAGCCTATTCTCTCGTTCCCGCACAACTTCCTCTCCTCTCAAGTCACAGAAGACTTCCACAGAACTTTCAGACGAGTTTGGCCGCGTTTCCAGCCGAAATTCCGCCCGCGGGGCGGTGACCGTCCCCGTCAAGAAGGACAGGAATGTCGAAAAGACCCGCACCCGCACCCTGAGCGGCGTCAAGGGCAGAGCACCCAGTACCGTCCCCAACGAAGAAGAGATCGTCATTCCCGACGGGAGCTTTTTCCCTCTCAATCTCGACCCACTCGGCGGCGAACCTGCAAGTCCGTCAGATTCAGAACGGGGTCCGTACCTTCACTTCACTTCTTTCATTATCTTTCCTCCCCACCATCATCCCTCTTTCTCGAAGCGCTGGGCGCGATCTCGCGCAGTTTTGGAGATCGTCAATGCTGTGCCGGGCGCCACAGTCGCGTGTCGCTGGTTTGCCCTCATCGGGCCTCGTGCTTTAGCCCCAAACCCCCAACCTTGGATACCCTTTACTAACAATGAGCATCACAGGTCATCGCCAACGGGAGCAAGAATATGGTTGCCTCTCATATTTCCACCACATCGTCCTCGGTCTCGAGGAGGTCGACCGTCTCGTCCACACCGTCACCGAAGAGCTCGCCACACGTGGTCTCATGACTCCTTTCCTTTTTTCGAGTCTTGCCCTCGACGTCAACTCTTCCGGAGTTCGTCGTCTCATCCAAGCTTTCCTCCGTACTTGTGTGTCGTTCCCTGCGCCGGACGCCGAGCGCACATGGCACGAGGAGGCCCGGTTTGCTGCGCCCGCAGAACTTGCCATGTGCCTGCGATGGGGTCTCGCCCGAGTTTTGCGTGTCTCTGGGGGCAATGCCGTGCGAGGCCTCCTCTCATGGGATATGTACGTCGAGTGGAGTGAGGCCGAACTTGGTAAGCGACATTCTCCCTCACGACTTATACACACAATACTGATTCCCGTTCATAGTCCAAGATTATCCAACAACTCATTTTGAAGCCCTTATCGCACAATTACAACAACCACTCCCTTCAATTATAATCAATGTTCTTTCTCTCCTTGCGCGTCTTACAGCCCACTCATCATCTTCAGGGCATACCCCTCCAACCCTTTCACCACTTTTCGGACCCCTCCTTTTCGGCCTTGGTCCCGCTGCGCTACCTTTCCACCATACCTACCTTGAATACCTTCGTGCCACTAACGCGATGGAGCACGTCCTACTCTCCTTTGTTCGTTGGCAAGACGCGCCAAGTAATGAGTCGTCTGGTTCGTTTGGCGGGCCTGGCAGCGCTGCATCTCTTGGCGTGCCCACGCGGCTCAAAGATTGGATTCGGGGCTACCCAGCCATGCTCCCGGAACCAGCCACTCGATCAAGGAAGCACGACAGGCTTCAACCTCGCCGCGGGGCCCGCACGGTGCGCGTTGTCAGCGTAAGGCGGAACGTCCGCATGTATACGCCAGATCTCGTGAAGACTGCCGCAAGTTGGGCTACTCGATCTCCAAGTGGGGTGACTCACACCCCAAATGTATTCGCACAATCTCGCGATTGGGAGCGAGTGGCACCACCGACACTCAAGCTAACGCCGCGATACGCAGACAATTTCAAGAAGCGCATGGACCTTCCCCCTAATTTACATCCACATACGGGCGTGGCATCGTCCAATGCGTCGATCGCTTCCTCTACCACGGTATCCACACTGGGAGATAGCCCGACAGACTACTTCGGTTTAGGAAAACCAGGTGTCGCGGGAGAAGAGCGATTCCGGAGTTTGACAGAACTTAAGTGGGGCGAATTTGAAACGTTGGGCTTCGGGGGCCTGGATCCGGCTGAGAAGAAATTACAGTTTGACCTCACAGAAGGTGCCCGGACAGTACGTCTCGATATCGGCTCTGTCGTGTTCTGTTACTAATGTTCACCTACCGTGTTGCAGTCGCGAGCGGCGAAACGAACGACGCTCACTTGGACCGATTTCTCCTCTACTGGATTCACTCGCACCGACGCGCCACTGAGCACGACGCTACAATTCAGCACTCCCCTCGTAAATTCAATCTCATCTTGGCCAGAGCAACAAGCCGATATCACGCGCAAGTTGAAAAAGACACAGAAGTCTCTTCCACCATTTGGATGGGACACCGAGCCTGTGATGGGCGCAGAGGTGATCATTGAGGAGGCGTTCATGGATGCATTCTGTGACCTGATGTATGGCGGTGGATGGATGGAGATTGAACGGGAGGAAGTTGACAGGGAGTGTAACTGGGCTCTGGTGAGAGCCACTGTCTAGGTCCTCCTTGATCACCGTCTTAACGTCATCTGTCTTTGCAGATCGAGTTCAAATCACTTCCTTTAACCAGGTCGACTGTTTCTGGCGGTAGCGACCCGCGGACTTCGTCCACAGTGTTCCTTTTCGAGGAGTTTGTGCCGCTAGAATACCGCCAACAATTATCTGCGGGCATACAAAACAAAAGAACGCTGGGTTCCTTCTTCTCACCTGGCAAGACGAAGCAATGGAAGCAAGCTGCCACTCTTAATGGACGCCCCTACGTTGTCGGACACGTCCCTCGGAGTCTGAACTCTCGCGAGGCCGAGTTCGAGGGACTCCTCCGTGGCAACAACAGTTCGACGAAGGTGATTTCACTCGGTCGTGATGGGCCCGTAAGGCGAGACATTACCCACCCCGGGAGCGGACCTCCCGGCTCTTCACAGGGTCCTTCATCGGGGCATACTCGACCAGACATCTCTGCTCCCTTATTCGTTGCGCCGCGAGAGGAAACTACACCTCGTCCGTCTACCCCAGTCATCCAAACAGGCAACCAAGCAGGAATCGGAAGCGGAAATAAGCGACGTTTCCGACTACCCACAGGCCTTCCACGCAGTCCGCACCCACGCACGTCTGGCTTGACCCCTTCGCAAGCAC
>Ga0307510_10002607_pt1 | contig 20578 bp, 7 predicted proteins | sample 12_EM_MG_FD_207224 | JGI IMG/M metagenome (GOLD analysis project Ga0307510, IMG submission 207224) | Populus trichocarpa ectomycorrhiza microbial communities from riparian zone in the Pacific Northwest, United States - 12_EM | ecosystem: Host-associated > Plants > Roots > Unclassified | place... | reverse complement strand
ACTACTAACAATTCACCTAAGGACTTGTTCAATCCTTTATTCTAGCAGAAATAAAAACAACACGTGAGCTGAACTGGTCTTCAAGCAACACGTCAGCAACTTAAGGCAATAAATTTCAACAATCTCACGCACGTCTTTGAAAGAGATGCCACCAAATATAGGTCAACTGACAAAGCTCCGAACGTTGACTGACTTTCTCGTGGGAAGACAGAGTGAGACTAGCATTAAAGAATTGGGAAAGCTACATCTACGGGGAGCACTTCATATTGGGAACCTTCAAAATGTGGTGGATGCTCGGGATGCTGGTGAGGCAAATTTGAAAGGTAAAAAGCACCTTGATCGGCTGAGGTTTACATGGGATGGTGACACTCATGACCCGCAACACGTAAGAAGCACACTTGAGAAGTTAGAGCCAAATAGAAATGTGAAGCATCTTCAGATTGAAGGTTATGGAGGTGTAAGGTTTCCGGAGTGGGTAGGAGAGTCCTCTTTCTCAAATATAGTGTCCTTGAAGCTCATTAGATGTACAAACTGCACCTCCTTACCACCGCTCGGGCAATTAGCTTCTTTAGAGTACCTCTCAATTAAAAATTCTCTTTCTATCTCTGACTGTCCAGATCTCGAATCACTTTGTGCACATGAAAGACCTCTTAATGATCTCACCTCTCTCCATGTTTTGTATATCCATGGGTGCCCTAAATTAGTTTCATTTCCCAAAGGAGGGTTACCTGCTCCAGTCTTGACACGACTTGCTTTAGTAAAATGCAGCAACCTGAAGCAGTTGCCTGAGAGTATGCATTCCCGCCTCCCATCCCTTAAAGATTTGAGCATAAGAGATTGTTTAGAAGTTGAGTTGTGTCAAGAAGGGGGTTTTCCCTCCACATTACAATCACTTGATATTTTCAATTGCAACAAACTCTTTGCAGGCCGCATGCAATGGGGCTTGCAAACGCTCCCTTCTCTTTCATACTTTACAATTGGTGGCCACGAAAATGTTGAATCCTTCCCTGAAGAGATGCTGCTGCCCTCAAGTCTTACATCTCTTCACATCGATTCCCTACAACACCTGAAATCTCTTGACTGCAAGGGGCTTCAACACCTCACCTCTCTTAGAGAATTGACTATAAGTAACTGCCCTCTGATTGAGTCAATGCCAGAAGAAGGGTTGCCCTCCTCCCTTTCTACTCTTGCAATTTACTATTGTCCTATGCTGGGTGAAAGTTGTGAAAGGGAGAAAGGTAAAGATTGACCCAAGATTTCTCACATTCCTCACATACGTATTAGCGGAGCAAAAAAGTAGTAGCTAAAAGCAGCTTTTCTTTCAATCGTTCAACATATTGAGGTATTGCTACTAAATAGTTTATTTTCTTTTCAGTAATCACAGTCAGTTTCAGTTAAAATTTGGATGAATGAAATACAGATATTGTCTCTGTTGTATGTTTTTATTTGTTGAATGTTGAAATACAGATAATTTCTTCCTATGGTCTCTCATTCATCTCCATAAATAATAATCATCATTCTATTTCAATATCTTTTTTGCTATAATTAATGATAGGAGAATCATAATATCTTAAAAAAAATGCTACTATATATTGTTCCTCTATCAAATGCGGCAAATAAACATCACATGCTTCAGATTTTGAACTGCCAGCGCCGTCCTTAAAAAACAAGTGTCCATCTTAAAAGATTAAAAAATATTTAAGTAATCTGCAACAGATTTTTCATTGTTGACGCGGCAAAATCAAAATTCAAAATTTAAGTAATCAAAATTCAAAAATCTCTATTCTCTCCTTTTCTCCTTTTCCGCATCTCCAAAAATTCAAAATCCAAAAACTTTTGATTTATCTATTTTATTAATTACTAAACTTTTCTTGAAGTTTACTTTCATAAAAGATCTTTTATAGATATAAAAAGAAGAGATAATATAAAATTCATCCGCGTATTGGAATCACAATTCAGAATCAAGTGAAAGTGGCCAATGTCACTGAAGAGAAAGGATTAAAGCACAGAAAGTCATCATCTTGAGAACTCACAGCAAAGAGTTCATTGTTTTGCAGTAGATACGTAGCTATATTAACAACAATACTTCTTGATGGTTACGCTGCTAAAGACATGCACAAAGCTGGTGAGGCAAATTTGAAAGGTAGAAAGCACCTTGATGAGCTGATGTTTACATGGGATGGTGACACTCATGACCCGCAACACGTAACAAGCACTACTTGACCCGCACGGGTTGCTCTCTCTCGATGTTTCTGGATGCAACATCCAAGACTCCCTACTCAAGGAAATGGGGCAAATTGGATTTTCTAATGTTAGTATCAACGGAGCTGCTACTCTCAAATGCATCCCACTGGACTTGTTCCCCACGTTAAATTCTCTTTCTATCTCGGAGTGTCCAGATCTCAAATCACTATGTGCTCATGAAAGACCTCTCAATGATCTCACCTCTCCCCGTTCTCTGGAAATCTGGGAGTGCCCTAAATTAGTTTCATTTCCCAAAGGAGGGTTACCTGCTCCAGTCTTGACACGACTTGTGTTAGCAGATTGCAGCAACCTGAAGCAGTTGCCTGAGAGCATGCATTCCCTCCTCCCATCCCTTAACCATTGGAAATAAGCAGTTGTTCTGAAGTTGAGTTGTGTCCAGAAGGGGGTTTTCCCTCCACATTACATTCACTTGTGATTTGTAATTGCAACAAACTCATTGCAGGCCGCATGCAATGGGGCTTGCAAACGCTCCCTTCTCTTTCACACTTTGGTATTGGTTGGGACGAAAATGTTGAATCCTTCCCTGAAGAGATGCTTCTGCCCTCAAGTCTTACACCTGAAATCTCTTGACTACAAGGGGCTTCAACACCTCACCTCTCTTAGAGAATTGACTATAAGTAACTGCCCTCTGATTGAGTCAATGCCAGAAGAAGGGTTGCCCTCCTCCCTTTATTTTCTTGGAATTAACGATTGTCCTATGCTGGGTGAAAGTTGTGAAAGGGAGAAAGGTAAAGATTGGCCCAAGATTTCTCGCATTCCTGACATAGTTATTGTCCCAACATCAGCGGAGCAAAGTAGCAGCAGTTAAAAGGAGATTTTCTTTCAATCAAAGGCAACATATTTTTTGAGGTGTAGCTACTAAATAGTTTATTTTCATTTCAGTAATGCAATTTCAGTTAAAATTTGGATGAATGAAATACAGATAATTTATTCCTATTGTCTCTCATTCATCTTCATATATAACATAAATTTCATTATCTTTTTTCGCTATAATTATTTTCTTAAGTTGATTTGATTAGTACTGTGCTTTTCTCATTCTAACATTTGTGGTTAGAACAAAGTAATTTTCACAACTTCCGTTACATAAATTGCTTCTTAAAAAAAAAAATAACAAGAAAAGGAGAATGATCAATGGGAGCGGTGAAACCTTTGGCTTCTTTCCTTTGAATCCAAATTCAAATCCTACTATTGTTCCTCTATCTTGTTCTGCTACCACCCCAGCTGGAGGATCATCACATGCTTCAGATTTTGAATTTAGTTATTGCAAATCCATCGCTAGAAAGGATTAAAAAAATATTAAATTATTTAAGTAATCTGCAGCGGATTTTTCATTGTTGACGCGGCAAAATCAAATCTGCAACTGATTCAAAAAATAAATTAAACCCATAATTATATAAAATCTCCATTCTCTCCTTTTCTGCATCATCAAAAATTCAAAATCCAAAAACTTTTGATTTATCTTTTCTTATTATTATTTAACTTTGATTAAAATAAATTTATTCCATATAAAGCTGAAGTTAAAAAATAATTTTGGAGTGTAGGCAGGCCCTTTCTGATAAAATTTATTTTACAAATAACTAGTAATATTTTATTAGTTATTTTTAAGTTTTATTTTTATAAAAAAATACATGTAAAAATAAGAAATAATATAAAATTCATCCACGTTTTGGAATCACAATTGAAGCACGTGACAATTCAGAAGAAATAATATTATTTTTTATTAAAAAAATTAATATGTTTTTGATGGTTTTAGATTATTTTAATGTACTAATATTAAAAATAATTTTTAAAAAATAAAAAAATATTATTTTTATATATTTTAAAGTAATTTTTTTTTTAAAATTAATTATAGCTATACTTTCAAACAAGGTTTAATAATTATTGGAGCATCACCCTTTCGCACAATCAACAGAAAGGATTAAAGCACAGAAAGTCATCATCTCGAGAACTCACAGCAAAGAGTACAATGTTGTAGTAGATATGTAGCTATATTAACAACATTAATACTTCCAGCATGCACAAATGCGACTTCTTGATAGTTAATATCGGAAAAATTAAATTTCCTTTTCTAATTAAATGAAAATCTCTACTAAATATTATGCTATTTGAATTTTCACCTCATGACTACAAGCTGCACTGCACTCATGGATGCTTCACCAGGATAAAGCTACAAATGTCATTTTAATATCTGCCTCTACCCAGGTCGGCCGACAATATTACCAAAGCTTCTCTCCTACAAATGCCAGTTTTAAAAATCTGCCCCTACCAACCATCCATCTAGTAGGTAGTACCAAAGTGATTTGTTTTTTTATGTGATTTTAGTTTTAAACCCTGTGTTTGCTAACATTATGTTAACATGATGTTTACTGTAATCTTATCTTACATGATCGTTAATTTCAAAACTCATGATATTAATTAAAATGGAGGTAAGATAACCTGAACATCCACGTATAAAAAAAATCTGCCTCCACCTAGGTCGGCATACAATACAATACCAAAGCTTCTCTCAACTAAATCAAGACATGATGACTATCACTGGCAACCATAACAGAACCAATGGAAGCGAACTACTACATATTTGATCAATAAGGTCAAATTCAGTCGAGTTTTTAAGGAAATCCAGTGAAAGAGGAACCTAAAATACTACATATTTGTATCAACTCTTCTCTTCTTCTCTCTTATTCCTTTCTAAAGACAGAACGACAGAAGATAAGGCTGGATTAAGGTTAAACACAAAAAATTCTAAAACCGTATTTTATTTTTTAATTACTATTATGTTCAAGTCTGTCTCTTGAAAAGTTTACATATGGTCTAAAAAAATTGACCTACACTAGAAAACAAAATTAGAATCCCTAAAGATAAAGGAAAATAGCATAAAATCCGAAATAAACAATAAATCTAAAAATATCAGATGATGCTGGTCCGTGCTTGCCAAACATGCATTTGGTGATGAAAATGCCAATGCTCATGAAGAGTTGCAAGAAATTGGTAGAGCAATAGTGAGGATTGTCTGATGTTCATCCATAATCGTAGCTGAAGAAAAGCTAGAAATGAAACTGCTTGCCTACAATATATGTGTTTTGACCTTCATTGGTGTTCTATGGCTTTGTTGCCGCCTTCTAGCCTTCGGTGTTGCACGGTGCTGCTGCTTTTTGGCTCTTGATTTCATAGAAATGCTGATCCCTCATCCCTGGTGTTACAGAGGCAGCTGCTGGCTCGTCTTGTATCTTTTGGGTTTTGGCTTCGTTTGGTTCCTGTCGTTGTCTGTTCTCCGGTTGTCAAAGCTTACTGCAATCCTCCGACTCTGTTTTCATAGTCAGCTGCTTTTTTGGCTCTTGATTTCATAGAAATGATGTTCCCTCATCCCTGGTGTTACATAGGCAGCTGCTGGCTCCTCTTGTATCTTTTGGGTTTTGGCTTCGTTTGGTTCTTGCCGTTGTCTGCTCTCCGGTTGTCGAAGTTGACAGCAATCCTCCGACTCTATTCTCATAGTCAGATGCTTCCTCTGTTTTTCCCTGGCATTGAAATTACAGCTTTCCCTTAAATTTTATATTGATGATATGCCTTTGGTCATTTTCAAAATCAGATACTCTTATAAATATTATAAAACAACTGTTACAACTTACAATGCTTTTACTATATCTTAATAGTTTTTATTTTCTTGGGATATTTAATTGATTCCTTTTTTCTCTTTTATTTTAATTATTATCTTCATAGTTTTAACATTAAGTCTCTTTGAAAATACAAGCAGCCTATCTCTTATATTTGTAAATCTTGTTCCAAGAGAGAGAGAGTAGAGGTTTATTAAAAAAATATGTGCATTCTCATTCCTTGTTCGTTTATATATGAAATGTTTTTTTGTTATTCAATAAGCGAATCTTCAATCGGAAGGGAAATTATTTTAGTTGATACTGTAATGGAACTAAATTTTTGTTAATTTATAATAAATTTATATGGCTTGAAAGTGAAGCTCATCTTCTATTTAGTTTTCTCAAATATATAATTTTAAAATAAATTACTTTTAAAATAATTTTGAGTAAATTTGACAAGTTAAAACATTAACTTTGTTGGATGAATTCCAAACCTATAATTTGAAACCAAATGTTTGCATTTTTTTTTTTGTAAAAGATCAATTTGAAAAAAAAAATGGTTTTCTTAGAAAAAAATATGACAGTTTTTAAAAATTCAAAGACTAAAATAAACATTAATGAAAAACTACTTTTTTGTCGTCATGGGCCGGGTATTACATAGGCGGGTATGTGTATGGGTTTAGGGTGATAGATATGAATCCAGTAGTAGCAAATTATGTTTTAATAGTAAGATTGAGCGAGGCCTATTCACCTCTTTACTGCTCTATAATTCTTAATAAATTTTATCTAAATAGTTTTAACGGATAGAATGGAGTATAATATTTGTAAGGATAATGACTGTTAAAAAAATTAAACTCAAATTATAATTTGAAAATTTTAATATTTAAAATAAAATAATTCATACGTGGTGATTGAATCAGTAACCCAATAGAAAATAAGATGTCTGTTTCAACCACAAAATCATATATTATTATAAATACTATAACACAGCTTAGTATACTGTTTTTTTCACTCGCGCTTTTCTTTCAAGTACAAAATCATGCTAAAAACTAAAAATAAATAAGGTTTATAGTCGGTTGCTTCCATACTTAAATCTTGGGCTAAGTATATTAGTTTTGCGCGCTATCTGATTACATTCATTGTACTAAAAGCACTGGTATACATGAATTGATTGATGGATAGATAAGGATAGAGATGAAACTAGATATCTGATTACATTCATTGTACTAAAAGCACTGGTATCTGATTACATTCTGATTACGATCTTGGGTAACATCAAATTCAAACCGAGTAGCTCAACTCTGTTTCTCTCCGCTCCAATCAGTACAAGAAAATATGCTCATTAATCTCAAGCTCATTTCGATTATTTTGTTGAATATTTTAACCACGTTTATGATATGGATTCTTATAATAATAATTTAATGTTTTTTTTAATTTAATTTGTTTATTTTCATGGGGTTTTTTTTTATGTAGAGAACGTAGGAAGTGTAACGGTGGCAAATGTTTTGCTTTATTTTATACTGTATTTAAAGCCAGTGCCTTTTGATTTGGTTTGGAAGTATACTGTTTAAAATTGATGTGTGTTTTTTTTTTCTTTTTTGGAGTTTTGGTTTGTTGAAAATGGGTTGGTGCATATACAAACAAAAGGCTGTTTTATGATTTTTGTTTTTTAAGATTTATTATGGGTTTTGTTTGTTTAATTTAATAAAGAAACCTTTCTGAAGAGAGAAGTTCAATCGTGCTCTTTTTTTATTGCTTATTTCTTGCATTTTTATGACTTATTCTAGGGGTAAGCTTCCTAATTTTTTTACAAGTTTTGTTCTTTGTTGGAAACATTGCTTGATGAATTGTTTAGAAAATTTGGGCTTGCAAATACAGCAGGGAAAAGACTGTCTTCGAAGAGGAGAGAAGACATGAAGTGAAGTGTTCTTCTGCATTATGAGCACATCAGGTGAAAAGAAAGATTGGCATATATAATAAAAGTTATTCCAATCAAACCCACTTTTTAGACGATGGGATCTCTTGGCAAATAAAGCAAGTTATTCCAACATGCCTAGCTCCATTTTCCAAGCACCCGCGACCCAATTCTTTCTGTTGACATTGATCGATACCAAACATGTTAATTCATAATTAATACAACCAAGTAATTCTGTACAAATTTCCTAATGTAATTCATTTCGGCTTAAACCTTTGAATTAATATAGCCAAATGCAGAGAGGTTATGAAAGTGAAAGGACCTTAACAATTTTGATCTCATTTAATTTTATAAAAACTAGAGATTAACTATATTAAAAGAGATCTCATTTAATCAAATTTTTTTTATTGATCTTGAGCCTAGAATTACACGGGTTGCGAGTTTTAGAGTTAAACCAGGTTTAATAAATTCGTTCGAGTTTGCTTGATATTTTGTTTTTATTATTTTTTTAGTATTGCTTTGTTATTTCTAACGGTTTATCTTTTATGAGATTAGCCCTGAGTTCATAACAAGAATCATCAGTTCTAAAGATTAATGTTAGTTGATTTTAATTTTAATAAATATTTAATTATAATTATAATTAAAAATTTTGTTTAATAAAAGATATTTTAAAAGTGTTTTATTAAAATTATGATGAAAGTTGATGACTTGATGTTGTAATATTTTAAAAGTGAAGGTGGAGAGGATGAGAAAGATGATTGGGTATCTTAGTAAGTAAAATAACTTTTTTTTTTGGTGAAGTTGTCGGTGGATGAGAAAATACTGAGTTTGTAGCTTATGGTTGAACCGTAAATTGTAATGGGTTTAACAATCACAAAACTATTATTCATATGTAACCAAATATCTTATTTTTGTTATTTGTGTTAAAAGCAAAAAAACAAACACATTTGATTGTTGAACATGTTTTTAAAATGTTTTCTTAACTATATTTTATTTAAAAAATCATTAATCGTTGAAGTTTAATAATTATATTTATAAAGAGGTTTAATTTGGAATAAAATGATCCATCTATATCAAAAAAAAAAAAGAGGTTATTTCCACAGGTGAAAGATAAAACCAATCAGACCTAATTCTATTGGATTGCATCTTATTATTCAAATCAAACAATTAGTATCCTTAATACTGATTAAGAATATTTTTGTTTTCGCAATTTAACCTGTACTTTCTAATATAATGATTCTTTCTATTATAATTTGCTCCACAATTCGTTGAGTTAAACAAATACTATGCAACATTCTAGAATGTGTAATGAAGTTTTTTATAATATTCATAGCAATGTTCATCAACTAATTTATAATTTATTTGTCAACGAAAAGTGATAAGAGAAGAGGAGAGGAGACATGAAGTGAAGTGTTCTTCTGCATGATGAGCACATCACGTGAAAAGAAAGATTGGCATATATATATATAATAAAAGTTATTCCAATCAAACCCACTTTTTCGACGATGGGATCTCTTGGACAAACCGAGTAAAATGTGGGACCTAACTCCAATTTCCTAGCACCCGCAAGTCCGCAACCCACGCTTACACAAGCCCGTACTTTATCAATGAATGAAAAGTGATAAAAGAAGAGGAAGATAGAAGAAATAAAGTGAAGTCTTCTTCTGCATTATTAGCACATCACGTGAAAAGAAAGATTATATTGCGCATATAATAAAATGTGGGACCTAACTCCATTTTCCTAGCACCCGCAGCCCACGCATACATAAGCTCATACACACACATTTTTTTTTTTTTGGATTCGAGAAAACCTCGTCTCCTGAAAAGCGTATTTTGTGGGTCTAGATGAACGAGTAAAACCCCGACTGTCCCAGGCTCTTACAAGAGGTGCACGCCCTGACTCGAACTCGAAACTTTCTGTGCAGATCTCAAACCCTTTGCCATCACGTTACGCCCCTTGGGGACTCATACACACACATCCAAAACAATATTCATAAAATTAATTAACATAGATTATGATATAAAAAAATTACATTTGTTAGCAAAATACACGTATTATATATACATATATACACACACATGCCCACACTCCGCCATGATATTTTTCTTCTATTATTGTATTGGTTGTCAAACCCAAGTCATTTGGGTCCGACTTGATTCCAGACCCATGACATTTGGATCTGACATGCATAATTGCGAGACCCAAGTCGCTTGGATCTGACCTAATTGCTAGACTTAAGCCACTTGGGTCTGGCGTGGTTACCAGACTCAAGCTGTTTGGGCCTTTATTTTTTTTCTTTTGATAATTGTGTGGATGACATGTCGTTCGCCTCAGTTGAATTAAAAAAAAGATATGTTGCTCATCATACCCAAATTCTGGCCACCACAGTTACCGAAAACTCAGGGTAGCTAGTTTTTTTCTTTTAGAAATCTATTCTCAACCCAGAACACCTAAAAATCACGTTAATAACCTTTTTAAACCAATTCTTAACTCCAAAAGTGCAAAAAACCGGTCACAAACCCAAAATCAACCAAAAAACCAATTTCTTCTATATCTCAGATCCAATTTTTTTAGGCACTTTAAAAGTAAAAAACACTCAAGCCAAACTTCCATCGTTATATGCAACCATTTGAAACAAAACTCTAACATTTTGGTAGTCGGAATAAAAAAAATGATGTTTTTCTCCTTTTAGACCATCCCCTCTCTCTCTCCTCTCACCCATCAGTATTTAGATCTGGAAAACCCTGACAGCCCAAGGCCCTTGGGCCTGGTGTGGGTGTTAGACCAATAGCACTTGGGCCTGACGTCTAAGATTTGCATAATTTTCATGAGCCAGATAAATGTAATGGTTTTGTTGAGGTCCAAAATACTTATGAAAATGTGCTGAATGGTCTGAGGATAACTTATAATTCCTTGTGAACCTCTGATGTATTGTTAAGAAAAAAACAATAAATACCTCTACCAAGCACCTTGGGTCTGACAAGATTTGGGCTTGACATAGTTGCCAAACTCATAACGCTTAGGTCTAGCATGGTTGCAGACCCATAGTATTTAGAACATGTTAAAAGTTTAGGGAAAGTTACACTATGGTCCTCTTATTTTTAAATAAACACAAATTATATAATTTTTGTATATAAACAATTGTCGAATTCATTATAGCAAAAATATCTAGGCAAGTATTTTGACTTGTGAGACATCAACACATGCCTCTTGTTTGTTGAACATAACGTGGTTAATTTGAACTTAAAGATCTTTTAAAAATTATGTGAAAGTGCAGGTAAGGCATTTAGTTTGAAATCATGAAAAAAAAAAATATATATGAAAGGATAAAATGATGGGGAAAAATTGAAAATACAGGTAAGAAACAAACCTAGAACGCAACAGTAAAAAAGCAAGGAGCTAAAAAGAAAAGAAACCACGGGTAAATAAAAACACATGTAAATATATTTCCATAACAAAAAAATAAAATACTTGTTGATGTGTGTATCAATGAGCTAAACCCAGATGGCTAATTAATCAAAATATAGAATATGCAATGTTATGATGGTGGTTACATGGTTATCATGCAAAAGAAATGGCCACACATAAAGAAAAAAAACAACAACATAAAAGGAATCAATCAAATCCGAGAGAGAAGGTCTAGAAATTTATAGAGCAAACAAATTTATGAGTCATAATATAGTTGATTAATATATTGAAGGAACCAAATAATCATAACCAAACAATTTTAAAGCTATTTGAAGTGTCAAAAAATGTTGTTTTTAAATTAAAAAAAATTGTCATAGCAGCAAATTCTAATCTAATCAATGAGCAGAAACCAAACCTAACAAGCCATTTAAGAGGAAAATAAGATGATGATATTTTCTAAAAAAATAAAAAATTTAATTTAATTTTAATCAGGTTAATTTATTCTTGGATTTACGTACTATATTATAGATCAATAAATCATCAGCAGTTTAATTCATTCATTGAAGCGAGCCGGGTTTAATGGTAGTGCTTTCTTTACGGTGTCTTTGTTCTTGTGCCTCAGGGTTCTATCTGAGCTCTACATCTCCTGCTTTCATGCATCACCTGCACTCTTTGTTTTTGCTCTTGTTTTTTTTCTATTTTATCGCAACTTTGTAAAGTTTGGATATAAAGTGTTTTTAAGATTGATTTATCGAAGAAGATACTGTTTACAAGTGTATGAAAGGTACGTAGTAATGAATATTTGATTTCTTTTTTATGAAAACTAGAGAACTATATTAAAAGAAGAAAAACTGCTATTTATCAAGAATTAATTAATTTCATCGATTAATCAATTCTTTCTATTGACATTGATCGATACCAAACATGTTAATTCATAATTAATACAACCAAGTAATTCTATACAAAATTTACTGATATAATTCATTTCGGCTTAAACCTTTGAATTAATATAGCCAAATGCAGAGAGGTTATGAAAGTGAAAGGACCTTAACAATTTTGATCCCATTTAATTTTATGAAAACTAGAGATTAACTATATATATTAAAAGAGATGTGCTAGGTTTTTTTATTTAAAAATATGGTAGCGTTTTTTATTTAAAAATATAGTAGCTTTTTTAAAATACTTTTTATTTAAAAATATATTAAAATAATATTTTTTATTTTTAAAAAATTATTTTTAACATATAAATATTAAAATAATTTAAAAACATAATTTTTTAATTTTTTTTTACCGAACTTCCATATGTAAAGCCATACTTAAATGGGCGCTTCAAAAGAAAGAGGGAAGGTGACATTTTACTGCCCCTCGATCCTCTCTCTCCTACCTGCAGCAGTCAGCAACCCTTACTAGATATTCATGGCGTCTTCTTCTTCTTCTTCTTCTTCTTTGTCTAGACCTGGTTGGGGTTACGATGTATTTCTAAGTTTTAGAGGTGAAGATACTCGCAAAAATTTTACGGATCATCTTTACACTGCTTTACACCATGCAAGAATCCATGCATTTCGAGATGACGACGAACTTCGTAGAGGTGAAGAAATCTCCTTGCAACTCCTCAAAGCAATTCAAGAATCCAAGATTTCTATAGTGGTTTTCTCTAAGGGCTATGCTTCCTCCACTTGGTGTCTTGCTGAACTTGAAAAGATTCTTGATTGCAGACACACAACTGGCCAGATTGTTCTACCTGTTTTCTATGATATCGATCCTTCTGATATTAGAAAACAGGCGGGGAGTTTTGCTGAAGCCTTTGATAGACATGAAGAACGTTTTAAGGAAGAAATGGAGAAGGTCCAAAAGTGGAGAAAAGCTCTTGTGGAGGCTGCAAATTTATCTGGGTTGGATCTTCGCAGTTTCGCAAATGGGTACTTTTTTTCTTTCCCTATATCCATAGCAAATGCTTATAACTTTTACTCTCATTACATTTTGTATTTTAAATTTGCATTAAATTCAAAAGATTATCTTTCATCCATGAGTGATGACTTTCTTTTTCTATGCACAGGCATGAATCAAAATTAATTCAAAAGATTGTTGAAGAAGTTTCTAGTAAACTGAATCCCAGATTTTTGTTTGACGATATGCCGCTGAAGAGGTTGAAGACAACAATGATATCTGGCGGTGGGCTGCTTGACGATGCTGAGGAGAAGCAGATAACAAATAGAGCTGTGCGGGATTGGCTGGCCGAGTATAAAGACGCTGTCTATGAAGCCGACGACTTCTTGGATGAGATTGCTTATGAAGCTCTACGGCAGGAGTTGGAAGCTGAAGCTCAAACCTTCATTAAACCACTTGAAATAATGGGGTTGAGAGAGATAGAAGAAAAATCAAGAGGCCTCCAGGAGAGTCTAGATTACTTAGTAAAACAAAAGGATGCCCTTGGTTTGATCAACCGCACTGGAAAAGAACCATCATCGCCTAAAAGACGAACAACTTCTCTGGTGGATGAACGTGGTGTTTATGGTAGAGATGATGACAGGGAAGCAATACTGAAGTTGCTTCTATCAGATGATGCAAATGGACAAAACCTAGGTGTCGTTCCCATAGTGGGAATGGGCGGGGTTGGTAAAACCACGCTCGCTCAGCTTGTATACAATCACAGCAGAGTACAAGAGCGGTTCGGTCTCAAAGCTTGGGTTTGTGTTTCAGAAGATTTCAGTGTTTCGAAGTTAACCAAGGTTATCCTTGAGGGGTTCGGTTCAAAGCCTGATTTTGATAATCTGGATCGCCTCCAGCTTCAGTTGAAGGAGAGATTGCGGGGAAAGAAATTCTTGCTTGTTTTAGATGACGTTTGGGAGGAAGATTATGCTGAGTGGGACAATTTGCTTACCCCCTTGAAGTGCGGAGCACAAGGGAGTAAGATTCTTGTCACAACACGGAATGAAAGTATAGCAACAGTCATGAGAACTGTTCCAACTCATTATCTAAAAGAATTAACGGAAGACAGCTGCTGGGCCGTGTTTGCCACTCATGCATTTCGAGGTGAAAATCCCAATGCTTATGAAGAGTTACAAGAAATTGGGAGAGCAATAGCGAGAAAGTGTGAAGGCCTTCCTCTAGCTGCAATAACACTCGGAGGTCTGCTACGCACCAAAAGAGATGTCGAGGAGTGGGAGAAGATATTGAAAAGCAATCTATGGGATTTACCCAATGACGATATCCTCCCAGCTTTGAGATTAAGTTATCTTTATCTCCTGCCACATATGAAGCAATGTTTTGCTTATTGTGCCATATTTCCGAAAGACTATTCATTTCAAAAGGATGAGTTAGTGCTCCTGTGGATGGCAGAGGGCTTCTTAGTCCACTCTGTAGATGATGAGATGGAAAAGGCAGGTGCTGAGTGCTTTGATGATCTCTTGTCAAGGTCGTTTTTCCAGCAATCAAGTGCCTCTCCCTCATCATTTGTGATGCACGATATCATGCATGACTTGGCTACACATGTGTCCGGTCAATTTTGCTTCGGCCCGAATAATTCTTCCAAGGCGACTAGAAGGACCCGACATTTATCACTCGTAGCAGGTACGCCACATACTGAAGATTGTTCTTTCAGCAAGAAATTAGAAAACATCCGTGAAGCTCAGCTTCTACGCACATTCCAAACTTATCCACACAATTGGATCTGTCCTCCCGAATTTTATAATGAGATCTTTCAGTCAACACATTGTCGCCTACGAGTGCTATTCATGACTAATTGTAGAGATGCATCTGTGTTGTCATGTTCAATTAGCAAGTTGAAGCATTTGCGGTATTTGGATCTTTCCTGGTCAGATTTAGTAACGTTGCCTGAAGAAGCGAGTACTCTTCTCAATTTGCAAACGTTGATCTTGGAATATTGCAAACAACTTGCTAGTCTACCTGATCTTGGAAATTTGAAGTATTTACGACATCTGAATCTTCAAAGAACAGGAATCGAAAGGTTGCCTGCATCTCTGGAAAGGTTAATCAACTTGCGGTATCTTAACATCAAATACACGCCTTTGAAAGAGATGCCACCACATATAGGTCAACTGGCAAAGCTCCAAACGTTGACTGACTTTCTCGTGGGAAGACAGAGTGAGACTAGCATTAAAGAATTGGGAAAGCTACGACATCTACGGGGAGAACTTCATATTGGGAACCTTCAAAATGTGGTGGATGCTCGGGATGCTGTTGAGGCAAATTTGAAAGGTAGAGAGCACCTTGATGAGCTGAGGTTTACATGGCATGGTGACACTCATGACCCGCAACACATAACAAGCACACTTGAGAAATTAGAGCCAAATAGAAATGTGAAGGATCTTCAGATTGATGGTTATGGAGGTTTAAGGTTTCCGGAGTGGGTAGGAGAGTCCTCTTTCTCAAATATAGTGTCCTTGAAGCTCAGTAGATGTACAAACTGCACCTCCTTACCACCGCTCGGGCAATTAGCTTCTTTAGAGTATCTCTCAATTCAAGCATTCGATAAAGTTGTGACTGTGGGCTCTGAGTTCTATGGGAATTGTACTGCTATGAAGAAGCCATTTGAATCCCTCAAAACATTATTTTTTGAAAGGATGCCAGAGTGGCGGGAGTGGATTTCAGACGAAGGCAGCCGGGAAGCCTACCCTCTTCTTCGGGATCTTTTCATCAGTAATTGCCCCAACCTTACAAAGGCGCTACCTGGTCACCACCTTCCAAGTTTAACAACACTTTCAATTGGAGGATGTGAGCAGCTCGCGACTCCACTTCCTAGGTGTCCAATCATCAATTCAATTTACTTGCGCGATGCTTCTCGTACTCTGGGCTGGAGGGAATTAGATTTACTTTCAGGGTTGCACTCTCTCTATGTTTCTCGATTCAACTTCCAAGACTCCCTACTCAAGGAAATCGAGCAAATGGTATTTTCACCCACTGATATAGGAGATATTGCAATCGACGGCGTTGCTTCTCTCAAATGCATCCCACTGGACTTTTTCCCCAAGCTAAATTCTCTTTCTATCTTTAACTGTCCAGATCTCGGATCACTCTGTGCACATGAAAGACCTCTCAATGAGCTCAAATCTCTTCATTCTTTGGAAATCGAGCAGTGCCCTAAATTAGTTTCATTTCCCAAAGGAGGATTACCTGCTCCAGTCTTAACACAACTTACGTTACGACATTGCAGAAACTTGAAGCGGTTGCCTGAGAGCATGCATTCCCTCCTCCCATCCCTTAACCATTTGCTAATAAGTGATTGTTTAGAACTTGAGTTGTGTCCAGAAGGGGGTTTTCCCTCCAAATTACAATCACTTGAGATTTGGAAATGCAACAAACTCATTGCAGGCCTCATGCAATGGGGCTTGCAAACGCTCCCTTCGCTTTCACACTATACAATTGGTGGCCACGAAAATATTGAATCCTTCCCTGAAGAGATGCTTCTGCCCTCAAGTCTTACATCTCTTACAATCCATTCCCTAGAACACCTGAAATATCTTGACTACAAGGGACTTCAACACCTCACCTCTCTTACAGAATTGGTGATATTTCGCTGCCCTATGCTTGAGTCCATGCCAGAAGAAGGGTTGCCCTCCTCCCTTTCTTCTCTTGTAATTAACAATTGTCCTATGCTGGGTGAAAGTTGTGAAAGGGAGAAAGGTAAAGATTGGCCCAAGATTTCTCACATTCCTCGCATAGTTATTTTCCCAACATCAGCGGAGCAAAAGAGTAGCAGTTAAAAGGAGCTACTAAATAGTTTATTTTCTACTAAATATATTGAGGTATTGCTACTAAATAGTTTATGTTCTTTTCAGTAATCAAAGGCAATTTCAGTTAAAATTTGTCATGTTCCACTATTAATTCTATGCTTTTTTTTAGGCAGGATCCAAATCCAACTTTCCACTTACAGTTCATGAAGGGTTTGTCACCCTTCCTTCTTGCCAGAACAATATGCACAGGATAAAATTGATCTGCTTGCTCCCTCAGGTATGACTCATTGTGAAAATTGAACTTTTCCATTCGATGTTCTTTCTCAGTTACTCTGTATTTCTCCACCATTATTAATTCTTTGCATTTTCATGTCAGTATCACCAATTGCCCATTGCAGAGTGGAGCACCATAGTTTCACAAAACAAGATTGCTTTGCCTGCAAACCAACAGGTTTTTCAAATATCATTACGTAGCTATTTGTGTATTTTACGTATCCTTTCCATGCTCTTGGTCTAAATCCTCCATTGTTTCTTTGCAGGATTCTGATCCAAATTTTCTTCTACAAGCGTGAGCGGCTCATAAGTTTGGATGAATGAAATACAGATATTTTCTTCCTATTGTCTCTCATTCCTCTTCATATACAACATAAATAATCATCATTCTATTTCAATATCTTTTTTGCTATAATTAATTTTTAAAGTTGATTTGATTAGTATTGTACTTTTCTCATTCTAACATTTGTGGTTAGAACAAAGTAATTTTCACTGGATTTTGGTTCAAATTCGTTACATAAATTGCTTCTTAAAAAAAATTAACAATTTAAACAAGACAGGGAGAATGATCAATAGGAGCTGCTGCTGCTGTTTCTGAATGGCAAGCATTGCCTGAATTTGTTGCCGCCTCCTTAATTTTTCAATCATTTCCTGAGGTGTCATTCTCTGGGGTTTCACTGGACAATTTAAACAATTTAAAGGTCATTTCAATACCTTTGGCTTCTTTCCTTTGAATCCAAATTCAAATCCTACTATTGTTCCTCTATCCTGTAATTCTGCTGCGAATAAAGACATGCTTAGTGAAATATTAAATTCAATACCTTTGGATCATCACATGCTTCAGATTTTGAATTTAGTAATAGCAAATCCATTGCTAAAAAGGATTAAAAAAATATTAAATTATTTAAGTAATCTGCAATGCAACGGATTTTTCATTGTTGACGCGGCAAAATCAAATCTGCAACTGATTCAAAATATAAATTAAAGCCTTAATTATATAAAATCTCCATTCTCTCCTTTTCTGCATCTTCAAAAATTCAAATTTTTTTCTCCATCTCTTTCTCTAATCCATTCGCCTTCTTCAAAAATTCAAAATCCAAAAACTTTTGATTTATCTTTTTTTATTATTATTTAACTTTGATTAAAAAACATTTATTCCATATAAAGCTGAAGTTAAAAAACAATTTTGGAGTGCAGGCAAGGCTTTTTCCAGTCAAATTTATTTTATGGTGCACAGGGTTATTCTTGAAGTTAACTTTCATAAAAGAAGCAGATACAAAAGGAGGAGATAATATAAAATTCGTCCGTATTGGAATCACAATTCAGAATCAAGTGAAAGTGGCCAATGTCACTCAAGAGAGCAGGCACTTGCAAATCTACTAATAATTATTGGAGCATCACCCTTTCGCACAATCAACAGAAAGGATTAAAGCACAGAAAGTCATCATCTCGAGAACTCACAGCAAAGAGTTCAATGTTGTAGTAGATATGTAGCTATATTAACAACATTAATACTTCCAGAATGCACAAATGCGACTTCTTGATAGTTACGCTGCTAAAGACATTTACAAATCCCCATCAATACTGGTGTTTATTCCTCATGACCCTCATTTGGTGATGATCCAGTGAGCTGACAATAAAAGAAAACCTCGGCATTACCAGTAAATCGATATAATCGCCATTGCAAGCATAATGCATGCATGGAAGAGATTCAGGTAGGAATTACCCTTGTCTTCATTGAGAGGCTTTAACCTCCCTAGCTCCTTCATCTGCAGGCCCATTGTTTGATGCATCCTCTGAAGCGTTTAAGCAAGGATTGCTTTTACACTGACTGACAGCCTGAGCATTGGTCAAGAGACTAGAAAGTTGAGACCCCTTTTGCGAAAAGTTTGGTTTACTTTTTGGAGTCTCAGGCAGGCTTGCCATTGACAGCTTTGCTAGGCCCATTGTCTTGTGCTCACACGGGAGCTTAGTTGAAAAAGGTGATTCAGGTGTATCAGGATGCTTCCCAGGAATATCCATCGGTCTATGAAACAGTAAATGAGCCACAGTCCGGTCTACGGGATTGGTCTCTGTTTCCACCTCAGGCATCTTAACCACCCTGCAGTATACTCATAAAATCCATGAGGAAAATGACAGGCAAGTTTGAGATTGCCATACTCTAAACAAATTGATAAACAAATTGATAAACACTTGATTAATTTTGTGCAAGCAAATTGAATAATTTGAATTGGGAAGGACGAGGTGTAAAGGAACAAACCCGTTGGAATAAGAAACAATCACATTGTCGTAGACAACAAAAAATCGAGTTTCAGATCAAAACAATTTAGAAATGCATTAAAATAATATTTTTTATTTTTTTAAAATTATTTTTAACACCATCATATCAAAACGATATGAAAACATAAAAAAATTTATTTTATGCAAAAAAAAATTGAATTTTGAGGGAACCAAACATGCTCTAGCTACAAATGTCAGTTTAATATCTGCCTCTACCTAGGTCGGCCTACAATACCAAAGCTTCTCTCCTACAAATGTCAGTTTAGTATCTGCTTCTACCTAGGTTGGCCTACATACAATACCAAAGCTTCTCTCAACTAAATCAAGAAATGATGACCAGCACTCACAATCATAACAGAACCAATGGAAGCGAACTACTACATAGTTGATCAACAAGGTCAAATTCAGTCAAGTTTTTAAGGAAATCCAGTGAAAGAGGAACCTAAAATTTTCTGTTCAGATTTTCTTCAACTTCTAAGAACAAGCACGGCCTTAATTGAATTGTTTCAGTCACTATTCCTCCATTGTAAATAGAAGATACCACTTTCAATATTCATTTCTAGAACGAGAAAGGAAAACAGAAGATGGTGATGGCATTAAAAGATCCTAATTTAATATTTCCATAGAGAAAAAATGTTAAGAAAAAAGAGAGGATAGATTAAATTTGAAAACAGAAGCATGAGAAATGCATTGCCTTAACCAACCTTCTTTGACTGCTGGTTTCCTCTTTTGCAGCAACTTGTTCGTCCCTGCTACTATTGTTTGTGCTGCCAGTATCACTAGCATAATGCCTTTGCATTGCACTTTGAGCCAGCCGGAACAAGCTATCCCGAATACAAAGTCTAATTCTGACATCCAACTGTTGTAAAACATTGGTTTGGAATTGTAACCAAGTACAAATTATTTAGCAGGGAAAGAATGCACTAGTACGTGAAGCATACCTTTGAAATAATATCTTGAAGCCTGTAGAGTACCGTGTCCTCCATTGAATAATCATTAACCGCCAGAGAGATTGTATTGGAATCATCTTGCTCAATAGGTGAGTTTGGGTCAAATGAAGCAAGTGTACTTAGATCCTCTACTTCAAGGTCAGCTCCTTCAACATGCTGAATTTGATTTTCTTGGGAACACTTTTGATGAACAAGCTGCTGCT
>Ga0307510_10002606_pt1 | contig 20587 bp, 23 predicted proteins | sample 12_EM_MG_FD_207224 | JGI IMG/M metagenome (GOLD analysis project Ga0307510, IMG submission 207224) | Populus trichocarpa ectomycorrhiza microbial communities from riparian zone in the Pacific Northwest, United States - 12_EM | ecosystem: Host-associated > Plants > Roots > Unclassified | place... | reverse complement strand
TGGGGGAAGTGGGGTGAGGGGGCTAAGGGGTGCAGGAGACACGGGGTGCAGGGTTGGCACCACGGAGGCCGTGGGCGTCGCTGGCTCGGAATCCATCGCTTCATCTTCACGTAATCCCCGAAGATTCACCATTTGGGCAGCAAGTCCCGAGGGAAGCAGGGGAGAGGGGGGCGCAGTGGAGGGGGAGGGGGAAGGTGAGGGAGTGGCATAGGGGCCATCGATGCTGACGATTTTGCAGAAAGCTGACAGGGCTGAGAGACAGGCGCTGATGGCATGGCTCCTATAATCGGGGATGAACTCATCCATGCGGTGGTTGGAGAAAACTTGGCCATATAAGGGGATCGCTGCAGCGAGCAGGAGCTTAAAGCGGTCATGGGTGGGGATGTCACCGTTTTCCATGCAGTACTGCTTGACGCGGGCACGGTCGGCAGCGGAAAACTCGGTAGTGGCACGGTTAACCATGTTGAGGAGGGTGTCGATGGACTCGCGAGTGACGTGGGCATCATTGTTAGGGTCGGTCTCAAGCAGATAAAAGGGAGAGGGCTCCCTTCGAGAGGTGGACATGATCGTGGGAAATTCACTAGATGGTGGTGGTAAGAGGTCAAGAGGCGATGGGTGGCCGCTACTCGCGGCTACTCTAATATACTGGGGTTCTATGGCTTCGACAATGAGCCTGACGTGTAAGTAGCAACGCCCCTCCTACGCCTTCTCCGAACCCTGAATGTACCAAAATTAGGGATTGTCATGGGTAACCCTGGGGTAATCCAAGGCTACCTGGACCCGTACCCGCCAAAAACCCGTACCCGCACTCAGGGTACGGGTTTTCACGGGTATGGGTACGGGTACCCGTCAGGTCAGAACAAGTATAGTGCGGGTCAGACAGTATTGCACAGGTTAGAAGGGTATAGCACGGGTCAGATGGGTTGTAACGACAATAGAATGTCCTGTCCAATATCGACTATGACTGTACGATGCACATATGTAAAACAAACCACTATTTCCAAAATTCCGAGGGCTATGACATGACTACAACATGTGGTCTGTGTGGATGGCATCCCAGTCTGTGGCAAGCTCCTCTTCCTCCCCAACAACCTCATCTGCACTAAGAGCGGCTTTGATATCATTGTCCTTTACCAATCCCTCGGAGCTCCACAGCCCAACACAGAGAGATGCACATGTCGATTGAACTGCAAGACGGCCACGGACATAGGGAAGGACAAGCCGGCCACGGCTGAACACACGTTCAACGTCGACAGTTGTGGCTATCCAACAAAGGCTGGGTCTCAACACCTAAAATAAACACGAGAATACTAGATACTCACCAGGAATAGAGAGGTAGTCACAAGCCATGTGGGATAACCATAGAAAGATTCGACATCTTTCATGCCACCACATGAGGGCATCCTTCACATCCTCAACATCTGCTGCAAGGTAGCATTGGAGTTCGTCAGATGATGAGGGGGGAGGTGCGATATCCATGATGCTGTCGAACAGGTTTGCTGGTTCAGAAGATGTGGAAGCCTGTATATAGGGTCATTAGGGTCTAGGTATTACCAAAAGAACAACTTACTGCAACATAACTACCTGCTTGGGATGTGCCGTCGTCCCCCTCAATGTCCAACAACCAATATGATCGGTCGAATGCATCTTGAACAATGTCGTGTGCCTCCTCAATTGACGAGTCATCCTAGTCATGTCTTTTGAAGAACTCTAGCTTGTGACAAGGGTGAAGGACTAGATGTACGAAGCATTGTGATATAATCAGAATATATAACGTACTTAGAATGAAGAAGGGACGTACTCATTGCGATGCGATAGACTTCCGACTCCCCAGTCTTGTTATGGTACTTGTCCAGAGTCCTTTTGCCAATGGTGAGGGCAGCACGGATCGCAAGGGAGAAATCAGATGAGAAATCAGATGATGCAGTGAGGACCTTGTCAATGAGTTCCATGGCAGGGAGGACGGTCGCCAAGTTGGGGGTACCACGAGAAAAAAACAACGTTGCGTCTTTGAAGATCTAGACAAAGTAACATGAACAAGTGAGAAAGAGGGAGAGAATGGTTGCTCACCCTCAGAACATCTCGAAGCTCTGTAGCAATTTTCCATTCAGCAGATACCAGTTCATATTTGCGAAGGTCAAATTCGCGCACTGCAGTCATTGCATCAATGGCAGCACGGTATCGGATAGCAAACTCAAGCATGTCGAATGTGGAGTTCCAGCGAGTAGAAACATCCCGGGGCATCATACGTGCGGAAAGGCCACGGGCCTTAAGCATCTTATACCAGGCTGGCAAGAGGATGGTTGTCGAGTTCTTCAGTGTGAAGGCGATTTTCCGTAGCTTCGTTCAATGTTCGTCAGCTTAGGATTAGGGTCTATGACACGTAAAAAAACCTACCTTCAACAGCATCGATCTAATGGGATCAAGGCTCGTGTTGAGCTCATTGTTATCATCGTCCTCACCCTCACCCTCATCCTCATCCTCATCCTCATCGTCCTCATCTTCCTCATCCTCAGGCTGTTTATCGTCGCTGGCCACCTGCTCATGTCCTCTAGCTGAGTCAGAAAGGGCATGTGCCACTTCATTGAACGCTTGGACATCCTCCATTTTTCGTACGTCAAACGGCTTCAAAATCGACTTAGCAATGAGATTGACGGTGTGCACAAAGTACCGAGTTTGGTTGGCAGGACCAGGGAAATCGACAAGGGAACTACTGAGGTACTTGATCATCTTGTTGTTGTTGGATGCATTATCCCCAGTTATGCTAAGTATCTGCAACCCGCGCTGCAGGTGAGTGACCTCATCTCATAGCTATTCAAATCAAGATCTTACCTTTCCTTCCACACCAAAATTCTTTAGAACATTCACAAATGTGATTCTGAGGTTCATGCCAGTATGTGACTCAGCCACCTCCACAAGATCCAGGAGCATCGAAAATGGATTTCCAGCACGCTCAAGATGAACTGTTATCGCAATGTAGGACTTATGGTTGGGCGATGACCAGCCATCGGTGGCAAAGTTAAGTTTGCCATCGTATTTCTATTATACCGTGTGAGTTCTCAAGTCATTATATGAGGATAGCACATCTAACCTGCAACGCCTTAGCGATACATGCACGCACCTGGATGAATACATTTTTGACATCACGGGAAAGCGTCTCTGCTGAAGGAATGTAATATTCAGGTCTCCCTGTCTTCATAAGGGATCGAAAACCACGGTCGTTGACAATTTGGAACGGTCGGTTGCTTTCTGTGACCCAGCGTACGAATTCAGCACTGCCAATATTTTTCAGATATGTGTCAGAGGAAATTGAACCAAGATTTACCGTGCTTCAGTTTTGGTATGCTGACGGTGACTATACACAACTCTTCCCTCCCCTACCCGCTGAAATGCAGCTGTAATTGACCCATTTGTGGACTTCAGGTTTTGCAGTGCAGTGCGTGCTGCTTTGACATCTTGGGTGCCATCAGCCGCCCGAACAGCCTCCTCACTCCAGCATGCCTTGGCATGGCGCCGCAGGTTACTGGTGGAGTTTGAATCACTTGTATCTAGGAATCGACAAACGAATCGTGTCCGACAACGACATTGGCTGGCTGCGCATTGGAAGACATGGGCCTTCCGGTTCTGGATATACTGAACGGTCGGGAGAGGCTTGAAGAAAACATATACAGGTGCATCCCACTCCTTTTGGAGTCGAACTAATTGACCAATCAATCAGCAGAGTAAACCAAGGTCATGGAATACGCACCCAACTCAGCGTCATCATCTTCATCAGTAGCCTCCCCCTCATTGCTTCCCTCACCGCCGCCATCACCACCATGGCTTTCCTCCTTGTCGTCAACTGCAATTGCCTCAGCCCCATCAGATGTCGTGTCATCACCATGAGTACTCCCAGTGCTGTTGGTGGCCTGCCTGGGATGAGCTGGTGGCAGCATCGAGGACGAGGTACGATTATCCAGTGTCCCCTTATTTCTTGCCTTCTTACAAACGAGCGGATCCCCATTCTCTAGCAAACGTTCAGTGGGCCGACGTTTGCGGGGGCCTATAACGATGTTGGGATCAGATAGGTCAAGGATGGCGTTAGATCGCTCGAGCGGCATGGGAGTGATGTTGGTGGGTGCACTGGCAACACGGATACCCTGGGTTTAAATACATGTCGGGACTCAGGAATGCTCAATCAAGTTTAGATGTTCCGTGTGTGAGTTAGCAAGGGCAAAACTATGGCCTACCTGCCTAGCGTCGAGAAGAGGAAGGGGGCCAACCCGAGAAAGGAGAAATGAGACATTTCGAGGGTGCAAGGGACCAAGGAAATTCAGGTCCGTTTAGCGAATACCTGTAGTCGATGGAGTGAGGCAAGGCGACACAAGACGGTGACAAGAGTGATCGGTCCTGAGTTTCACACAGACAGGCCTCAAGGGCGTGCTATTGGCAAAGAATACAGAGGGGCAAATCACAGTGCCAGTGGAAGCTTGAGACTGAGCACACAAGAGGGGGCATGCATTATCGCAAGGGCATTGTTATATACAGCAGCACCCTAATAAATCTACAGCGGCCATCCAATAATGTTGAACTGTAAGCAGGGGCTGTGGAGTTGCGGACACTAGATCGTGTCAAGGGTGAGACCATGTCGACGATCGTTGCAAGGGGGTATTGTTATATACAGCAGTACCCTAATAACTCTACAGCGGCCATCCAATAAATTGCAATAATGTTAAACTATAAGCAGGGGCTGCGGAGTTGCAGACGCTAGATCGCATCGAGGGTGAGACCATGTCGACGATCATTGCAAGGGCTTGAGGGGGACCGTGTGAGTGCTCGCCAATGCTGCCTCTGGTGAGTTCTGGTCTCTACTCCCGACCAACCGATACTGACTCCAGACTAACCTATACCCGCAATACCCGCGATACGGGTACGGGTTTGTGGTGGGGTAGAAAATATCTACCCGGACCCGTACCCGTCCACTACCCTACCCGCAACCCGGCGGGTTTACCCGACCCGTGACAATCCCTAACCAAAATAGCCCCAAGCCGTTGGGGTGTTGCAATGGGAATTTATATATGTGTTTACGTTTCTTACAGCGTCACACTCGCGTTCTATGCGGCTAGCTTCCCGCGACTGGCGCACAACACACGGCGCATACATGAACTCAGGGAAATGTATGAGCAAGGAAAGATACCTGTAGACGTATATGAACAAGAGGAAGGTCTCGAGAGGAGTAAGATCAGTAGTCTTAGTATGGCACGTATCTTACCTTGTTCACCCTTCGCCAGTGGTAACGACGAGATTTTGTTTCAGGCGTCTGGCTCCGTCGGCATCATCATAATTCCGTTGCTGGCCCTGAGTCTCCTTATTCCCCTTCGAAACAACGCAAAAGTCAACAACTACGCCATTTTGATGTGAGTTTCTATGCAGTGCATATCGTTTTCTGCGACCGCCTATTCATCATTTTGAAGGTCGACCGCATATGGGGTTCTGACTGGTATCTGGTGGTGTGCGTCATCACTTCCTCACTCTACTTTGGTTGGAACACCCAGAAACCTCACAATCAAATCTGACAGTTATATTCCAACAACCGCGTCCTGGCCGAAAATTACCTAAGGGCGAACACTATCTCACAATTGGCTGGAAACAGGTCCACGCCCGTGCACCTTGCCTTGTGGTGTCCTTCTTACTCTCAAATAGATCTGGATATCCTTGAAGCAATGCAAGAAATTACCAAACACGTTTACGTACATGTTTGCCTACTTCCTTCTCGCCGATGTGCGGTCCATTTCTCTCTCACCACAATACATAGGGCTAATATATTCGAGGGCTCTTACCAGGGCTTTAACACAACCGTGACCCTGGTACAAATTTGTCAGAATCTCCGATTTTCCTTCTCTTTCAAGCAGAATGCGTATCTCGGCCTCGTGCAAGGAGGTGCCTCGACCATTGGCATAGTCGTGTATTGGTACATACAGCGCTGTTGGAAGATAGACTCGAAGAAGATGGCAAGACTTCCAGCTGTTATTCTCTTATATTAACTCTGTCGCTGATATATATATGTAAGTTCAGCTCATGGCGACAAATATCATGGCAGTTGTGCTCCCTCTTTGGGGAATGGTTGGTATCTGGACGGACAAGTTTGGGTGGGTCGTGCATCTTCTCACCTCTAACTAAGACAGGACATTACTGATGTTGCTACCCGAAGATATCACAATAAGTGGGAATTCTGGGCGCACAACCTCCTGTTCGGATTCTTCCAAGCGCCGTACTATTCATTTTCGCAAACGGTGATGGCCGAGCTGACCCCACCTGGGTTCGACTTTATGGTGCGTGCGGCCATCCAATCGCGGTCCCCCACGCCCTCTCTGACCTGCTGCGGTTATGCAGTTTTTTGGCTTGTTTGGATTGACGAGTCGCACTTCATCGATTGTCGGACCGAACGTGATCCAGGCGGTCATCAACAAGACGGGGAACACCTGGCACGGCTTTCCGTTCCTGTTTGCCATATGCCTCGCGTCGAGTCTGATCATCTGGTTGGCCGTGGACGTGCCCAGAGGCCGACGCGATGCGGAGCGATGGACGGCGGAGCAGCGTGGTACAGTGTATGGTATTTGTTCTGACTGAAAGGACATTGTGTGTGTGTGTGGATACGCTCAGCGTAGGTGGTGCCAGTTTTATTAATGCGGTGTGCATAAACCATTCACCTTCGTAAACAAAATGGATTTGGTGGTTGTGAGAGTACTGAGTATTGAGCGCTCGATAGCTGTCTTTTTCGCGTAACTTGTCCCCGTGTGAAAATTTTTGGATAACGCCCCAGGATTTTCCCGGATTTGAGAAATTGAGATCCCGAGATCCCGGGCCTTTGAAACCTCACAGCTCACCATTTACCCTTCGGTCAAGCATAATCGTATTCTGTAACTTACAGTGAGTCATTTGGCGTAATTTGTTTTTGGAATTCCGGCCATTTGTTGAGTTTGTATTTCTTTTCTCTAAATTTCGCGCGCCGCGGACAAACTCGGGTGAAAAGACAGTAACTTAACATGTTCAGATCAGATGGGTCCAAGCAGATCCAGAGCGAAACCAGTTTACAGTTTAACTAACACTCGTACAATTTGACACCTTTCGCAGGGCGGCGGGGTCGCGACATTTTGCCGCCTCCGCACCCTTGCGCTCAGCGCCAGCCATCCCTTTCTCCCCTCCTTTCTTCCCTCACGCGGGAGCCCGTCGAGCTCAACGATCGCACAACTATCCCCGCGGTGTCCATCTGTCCTCTTGGCCCGCGGACGGCGCACTGCAACCACGTAGCCTGGGCGACGAAGGGGGTGGCACCGCCTCGCTAGTCGCTACTGGACGATGCAGCACTCCGTGGCTTGGTGTCCGAGGACCACTTGCGCAGCAGGGCGGACGGATCATGCGCAGCAGGTTCACTCACGCTGCTCGCCTTGGTTCGCCTAGCATCGCTGTCTGGCCTTCCTTTGCTATTGCTATTGCTATTTCCTTGCGCTTCTCGGTCAGCTCTCCAACCCCAAGTATCTCTCAGATCACCCCGTAAATTTCCGAGTCATTAAACGATGCCCTTTCCGTCTCTGGTGCTACTCCCCATTTCCCAGTCGTTTAATATTTTGAATGGATGACACGATGACACTACGCTATGATGCTTTTTGCCTTTCATTAGTTTGAAGGTCAGGGCACAGAACACACTGGCAATATAATGCTGCCGTCACGGCTTTCCGACCCCCAATAGCCTGACAAATTCCACCCCTGCACGCCTATCTGTAGATCGTCGGGTCAGGTGTCAGGACGGCCTCCGGCGCGTCATGTGTGGGCTGTGCTCTGGTGGGTACGCATATTCTGAGATGACTCAGATGAGAAGTGCCTCCATAACGAATGTAGGGCCCTTCGTTGACAGACATGTCCGTACGGGGTGCGGGGTGCTAGGTAACCATCAGCAACAACTTAAATCCGGGCTGGTTGACTACATCACGTGGCCCTTTCTCATCTTTGCTTCTAACCCTGATGTCAATGCGTAGCCGAGGGGTAATTTCTCGGGGCAGATGGTATGTCTTTGCGGGCTTTTCCCTCTTGTGAGCTATTGACCATCTGAGAAAAAGGACAAAAGTCATGGTGTATCCCCATCGGCGATCTATCCGATGAAATGCTACTCGCAATATTTGATCAACGTCGACCGGTGATGAATTTGGTTGGAATTCCAGACGCCAATGGTACGCGCCATTTCACGTTTGCAGAAATGGCTACATCTCATTCTCCAATCAATCGGCGGATCGCTTGAAACTACGTCTCCTATGCAACTCAGAAACCCCCATAGAAAAAAAGCTCCCGTATACCCCATCTCTACCTCTCGTCGTCGCTTCAAATACTATACCCTCACGTCTCTTATGACTTCTCAAACACAAAAAAAATGTGCTTCTAGAACTCGAGCCTCATGGCCGCGTGACTTCTATTTCCGTTGACTACGTGAGTCTGCTGGATCAAGAGCTACTCATGGTATTGAATAGCGCTGGAAAGGCGCTGGAGGGACTCTTTATTTCTCATCTCTGGAACATCGTGACCTGCCCTTGATTCTTCCTGATAACTTCGTAGCCCCTCATCTTCGTGCCATCCGCTTCAACATATCATTTTTTCTGTAGTATCCTCGCTACTCACCGATGCCACTGCAAACGTCGTCTCTCCCCACCTTGAGTGCATCGAAGCCTCAAGCTACCTCCCTCCTGAATATTTGGCAGAACAAATTTCATGCATGGGGCAACTGGAGAATCTATTAATCAGCGTTAATCAGCTTCTGACGTGGATAGGTATACGGTCGCCCCGGCCCGTGTCGCGCTCCCTAACATCACATCTGAGCCTCCACATTCACAGAATCACAGGTCCCGGTGTCAACCTGGATAACTGTTATCCCGAATCGGCACCCTCTCCTCCAATGTTTCCGCGTCAGGGTTTTCCCGCAGCACATTCCCGCCACCCAGCAACTGTCAGAGTTTCCCGATACGATTCAGAGCCCCGATTTTGGGGCGGCAGTGCCACCGTCACCGCAGTGGTGTCATTCACGAGAACTGTCACCATCACCTACCACCCAAAAGAGCATTAGAATCCCCGTTCTATCGCATGTTTGGTATCGATGGCAATATAAACCGACTCAACCAGCAAGTAGCTACCGTGGTTCAGATCTGCACTGTTACCGTGGACGTGCTTGCAGTCGAATTCGGTCGCGGCTACGTACCAGACGACTTTGGTGTCCGCAAGGAGCTCTGGTGCTTATTCCTTCGATCTTTCGGGACTGTGGGGACACTCTGGATGGACATTGCCTTCGCCAGGGAGCTTTCCGAAGTCCTGAATCCTGATGATGGGGCAACGACAGAAGAGTTGCTGCTTACGCTATTTGAGCTGGTTATCGTGTGATTCGTGTCCAGTTCGATCCGATTCACAGTCCGTTTTCCTCCCTCATCCGTTCTCACTACCTCGCAGGCCACCATACCAATTTTTGAGTTACCAAAAGAGGCCCTCCTATGCCGTTCCTCATTCTTTCGATGTTTTTGAATGCATGATACAATATCCTCCGGTTATGACATGTCAGTTTGTCGTCCCACATCAGTTTGGAAGTCAGATCGCATCGCAGTGATGTAAGGGTGCCCATAAATACGGGTAACAGGCCAGACCGTTTGGCGAACTAGAAATCCTTTTCCGCATAGAGAGAGCAAAAAAATGTAGTCCAGCGTTCACTATTGTCGACAGTCACGTGCCGTAATGATTACCAAATCGATGATCCAACCACGTTTTTCCGGCACCTCCCTCATCCACACCATCCACACCTAGAACGTTGGGAGGCACGGATATTCTGTTTCGCATTTCTAACCTTTTTATCAGGCACTACCTGTATTGCTTTCGCATGTGGGAATTCTATTCTGACCTGCGAAAGCAATACAGGACTGTCTCGATGTCTTACTCGTTCTACGTGTCGTTCTCCGATCTATATGTATATTCTCATGGGACACCCCATTGAAACAGACAGCCCATAGCGAGAACTCTTCAAGTCAAACGCACTCCTTAACTAGCTCGAATCGATCGAAAACATCGTCGGCCGTTTTGATATGGATACGCAAATCACCCCCCGCTCGCAATGGTTGAGATGGTGGTCAAGGTGGCAGTAGAACTAATTCCACGCTCGCTCTGGTAACCAAAGGCCCAAGGAACGAAAAATTGGTGAGTCCATCCTCTGACATGTCACCTTAGCGTGATGCAGTCAAATTCATGGAGATTTTCGAGGAGCAATGAGAGGGACGAGGACACTAAGGAGGCCCTGCAGAGGCTGGACCGGCCCACGTAAGACGAGCTCAGGTTGTCGCACCCCAGGATCTCAGGGCTGTCTCGGGTGAGCAAACAGACTCTGCTTGTTACCCGCCGTCTACGAAACATCCTTCTCTCTAGACGTCAAAGCATCCGTTGATGGTGTCCGGAAAAACACAAGTACGTTTCGTCTACGACAACGAGCCATTTAGGTGTCTGACTGATGCCAGAATTCAGAAATTTACCCCAAATGGCTCGACAGTGCAACAGCGCTCACAGCAACAGCAAGACGGGCATGGTTCGTTAATGGCAGCATACTCTCAGAACGGGAGTTTCCGGACCGAGGTTCCTCCTGGATCATTTTCGTAGGGCTGATGGTTTTATCCTTTCGTAGTCCTTCGGTACATTTACTCTTCGATACTTTCCTCTTGAAATTTTATGGTGTTCGCCGGCTCTGCTATCATCGAGGAGATCAAGACTGCCGCGATCTGAGTTCGCATCACAACATATTTTGGTATGACTTCAAAGAGGATCGGCCTCCGTGGGCTGCTCTCATTCTCATCAATCAGATTTTACAGCGACGTTTAGGAAACGCCTTCAGGCGTTGGTGGTATTCCTCAAATGTCGTATGGGTCGTTACGTCGACGATGCTAACTGATGGCATTTGCATCGGTGAGCTACTTGAGAATTCTTTTCGTGGCTACATGGAGCCCTGGTTCTCGCCCAAGGAGCTGTTTCACCTCACAAGGTATCGGCAAAGTGGAGTGCCGTGCACGGGCGGGTGTTTGGAACAACAACAGGAAGAATCCTCGTCAGGCTGTCGACTCTGAGGCCAATGCTTACGATAACAGCGACGGGTGGTGCGGGCGAGGGAAACCACCACACAGTCGGCGGTATGCTGACATAGATTTAACAATTTTACGGTCAATTGGTAAGGTCTCCTGAAGACCGTCATCTTAGGATAGGGCCAGACTCGGACTGACTTGACACCATTTATAATTCACCGGACTGACCTGGAACAGCTCAGATACGTGGCTTTCGCAGTCTAGGTTAGCTTCGAACTGCTTTCACCCTTTCAATATGTCTCTTGCTGTTTATAACTCTTTGTTGAACGCACGCAGCGGGACTTGGTGGTCGAATGAGTACCATCAGAAAGAATCTATGTACACTCGACCCAGACCACCCACCGAGCTGTCCGAAAGGTCCGTCGTTTTTCCGCAGCCAATACTCCTAGACTGTTTGGACGTGGAGGGTTTGATTGGTTGTAATCTCGTAGGTGGGTTTACAAACACCCTTATTGCTCGAACGGCTCATGATACGATGTTGTTTAGATATTATGTCGGGACTCGCACAGTCAGGCAGGTTAAACAATAAGAGGGGAGTCACGTGACCAGAGATGCTAGATGCTCGATTCGAGATGGACGAAAACAAGGACGATCAAGGCTACAGCACGTGCATACCTTACAATTAATGTAGATGTCAAGGATCATGTACTTAGCGAAGTATGATTTTCTCTCCTTCGAGTTGCAGCGCTCCCGTCCCACTTCTCTCAGGAGCTAACCGGGATGTCTCCATCACTAACTAGGACAGATGAGGATTCCTCACTCGGTGCCAAACATAGCTCAGCGCTCGAGCCCGATTGTCTGATTGTTTCAAGCAACCCCCTCGCGTCTGGTGCGAATCATTGAATACGGTCAATACAGGGTACATGCGGCGCCACTGGCTTGACACAAACACTCTAGCCCCGTCTCCACCTCTCGCTGTCTCATTTCATTTACTTACGGTGAATCAACTCCCCCCTTAAGTATCCCATTTCCACCCTACGCGAGATGGCTGACCATTCAGGATCCACTTCCTAAACAGTCCATGATACAAAGTCGTGTCATGTTGGAACCAAACAGTGACGCAGGAAACACAAACATAGATCGATGGGAGGCTAGGAGGACATTGAATAGGCCATTAATACTGAATTTCGGAGACATAGCTCATAATGTCAAGATGGGCAAGGATGGATAAACTGAACCAATCAGATAGCGGATCTGTGTCAATTAACATAAAATAAAGCATGCTCCATGAGCAGCAGATTTTGAATATATGCGCAGAGGAGAGAACCAAATAGCTGAATGGTTACTTACCGAACGTTAAAACTTGGCAGGATTGCATGTTCAAATTCATCTGAGGTAGCAGGCGCTCCGTCGTGGCCGTTCACGCGTGGCTGTAAGGCTCGCCATACAATGGCGAATGGAGCGGAGTCGACCCGCCCTGGTCATGGGCTGCCGCATTGCCACCCTGCTCGGCGAGGAACCGTGCGATATCAATATGACCATTGGTGTTGGAGGTAGTGCAATTACGCACTTGGCGCAGCTGGACCCATGATGGGACGCGTACATATTCCCCTCTTTCTTGACAACGTCTGCACTTGACACTTCTGATCCTGACATATGTCCAGTGCTCCATATGGTGTGTTTAGCCTGTGATTTCGATTTTTTACAATTCACGCTTCGTTCTCTTCACGGACTCGGACGATCACCTTACGAGTACTTATACTGCACGCTCTCCCCGCTTGTAAACCTCAGTCTTTCGTGTTCACAGACTGAGCGCCCCGCGTTTGCGTTTAGTTCAACGCTCCGCACATCCAAAGTGTAACAATTGGAAGATGAAAACTGGAGTGGAGTCCACCCGCTGGTCCTGGGCTGCCACGTTGGCGCCGTGCTCGACAAGGAACTGTGCGATATCGAGATGACCGTTGGAGGACGCAAAATGGAGCGGAGTCGACCCACACCGGTCCTGGGCTGCCACGTTGGCGCCGTGCTCGACAAGGAACCGTGCGATATCGAGATGGCCGTTCAAAGACGCCAAATGGAGTGGAACCAACCCACGCCAGTCCTGGGCTGCCACGTCGGCGCCATGCTCGATGAGGAACAGCGCCATATCGAGACAATCGTTAGAGGATGCCTCGGATACTAAAATTAACATAAAAAAAGTGAATAAAGATAAATAAAATCTTAAATTTATCTAATTTTTTTTTGTTTTATCTCATTTTCTTAAACAATAAATTATTTAAATTTTTATATTGAGTAGGAGTGGAGTCGACCCGAGCTGGTTCTGGGCCGCCACATGGGCTCCGTGCTCAACAAGGAACCGTGCGATATTGAGATGACCGTTGAAGGATGAAAGATGGAGCGGAGTACACCCGCCCTTGCTGTGGGCTGCCGCGTTGGCGCCGTGTTCGACGAGGAGCCGTGCGATATCGAGATGACCGTTACTGGACGCCTCATGGAGCGGGGTCCACCCACGCTGGGTCTGGGCTGCCGCGTCAGCACCGTACTTGATGACGAACTGTGCGATATCGAGACGACCGCACTGGGACACAATATGGAGCAAAGTCTCCCCGTCACAGTCCTGGGCTACCACGTTGGCGCCGTGCTCGACGAGGAACCGTACGATATCAATATGACCGCTCCTGGTCGCCAAATGGAGTGGAGTCGACCCATCCTGGATCTGGGCTTCCGCGTTGGCACCGTGCTCGAAGAGGTGCCGTGCCAAATCGACATGACCGTTCGAGGATGCAAAATGAAGCGGAGTCCACCCGTGCTTGTCCTGGGCTGCCACGTTGGCTCCGTGCTCGACGAGGATCCGCGCGATATCGAGATGACCGTTCCGGGATGCCAAATGGAGCGGAGACCACCCTACGTGGTCCTGGGCCGCCACGTTGGCGCCGTGCTCGACGAGGATTCGTGCAATATCGAGATGACCGTTCAAGGACGCAGGATGGAGCGGAGTCGACCCGAGCAGAGTCTGGGCTGCCACATTGGCGCCGTGCTCGACGAGGATCCGTACAATATGGACGTGACCCCCTCGAGACGAAAGATGCAAAGGAGTTGATCTACCATCGAAGTACCAAGAATTCACATCCTTTGGGTCAATGGCTAAGTCCTTTACAACGTCGATTAGGCCGCAAAGAGCAGCATAATGTAAAGGCGTCCCATACGGTCGCGGTGGCTTTTCCGGTTGTTCACCCCGTGCATATGGGTCACATATCCAGAGCCAAATCGCAAAATGTGGTTTGGTCTCGTCAAACAGCTGTTTTATTCCCTCGCTTGCACGTTTCGACACAGTGTTAACACGGGCATGCTCGAACCAGTGCTCCGCGGCGTATTCAGCGAGAGGAAATTCCGTTAGGCTCTCTCGGGTGACGCTTTCGTCTAGGTCCAAGAGCATGCCCAGGCATGCTCGGGTGATGACAGTATGAGCGGCTGTCATGGGAATGTGGTACCGCCTGGAAATCGTGTCGCGCTTTTTAGAAAAGCGGGTTGACGTCAAGAACTCCTTGACAGAGAAATGCACAAATTGTACGACTTGGGCACTTTCGATGTTGACCAGACAAACTAATGTGGGACAGGTGGATAGCACCGCTTCTACTGGGTCAGTCAGCCGAGAATCCCTGCGAAATTTCGGAATTGGCCCTGCTGAGAAATCGAATGCGAGAATATCCGCCAGTTCCTCCACTCGGAGTGGGCGGGAAGCCACAGCGATGCATTGGAGTAGCCGTCGCGCATCTTCCCAATTCGCCTCTTCGATCTTCGCCAACGCTCGTTCGTATGTCTCATCGAGCGTTGCCGGCAATTCGTTGAGGGCACGCTCAAGACGAACTGGGTTGCAGCGTGCAAGGTAGTCCAGCTGACAACGGACCCATTGGAACCTACCAGAGAAATACGGTGAGAATCACCAAGAAATAAGGAAAAAGTCTCTTACATCCCATTCGCTCTTTCTGTCAGGTGTTCGATCACCAGTTACTTGTGCTCCAAACTCCACAGTTGGATTTTGGTATTCTCATTAACGATCGACTCGATATAACTCCTAATGTCCTCTTCTTGCCCATGTTCGTCGTGTAACGAAATGGAACGGAAAGTTAGAGGCTCGAGGATAGTCTTGATGTCGACTTCGGGCCGGCTAGTGACGCATACGCGCAAATTCGGGAGTTTTGAGTCGATCAAGTCTTTGAGAAGCATGAGGACTTTCTCGCGGGGAGAAGACAGAGCCGGTGTGTTCAGGCATTCGTCCAAGGCGTCCACAATAAGGAATATCGGGGTTTGTCTTGGAACTTCCAATAAGCGCTTCAAACAGCGGATGAGTGTATCATCGCTGGGATCCTTAGAACCATTGTCGTATTCCGAGCGTAATTTGGAAACAATGGCACAGTATGAGTCAGATTGATGGCCAAGCTGGACCAGCACAGATGAGAGCAGCCCACGAAGGCCCTTCTTTTGATCCTCCCTGAAGTCATAGTAGAATATAACCAGCGATGCGAGCCCAGATCTTCGCATCATCGCATGGTCTCGATATCCTCGATGATCGTAGAACTGACCCATACTGTGAGGTTTTCAAGACGAAAATATCAAAGGATAAACGCACCAAAGAACAGTCTTCCCTGCCCCCGCTATGAAAGGAGAATACGATCAGTCCCTCTGCGAAAATGTAACGCCGGACGACAACCGTGATTGACGTTTCCCATTGATCCAGAGGAGGGAACTCGGTCTAGAAATCTTCCATTCTGAGAGTAATTTGCCATTAACGAACCACGCCCCAGTTTCGCCGTGTCGCAATCCGAGGGCACTGTTGTAGCTTTTCCAAGGATCCGGGGGTGAGAGCCAGCTTCGAATGTCACTCAGCAATTGATCACCTGTTTGATTATCTTGGGGCTTCTAGGCAGTAATGCCAGTGGTGGGAGATAACTGACGTTTCGACTTATTCATGTCGCTCGCGATTTGGGGTAGAATTTCTGCCACTCAGTCAAAATATAGAACTGATTCGTTGTCGCTGAGAAAACGTACTGGTGTCTTCCCGGATACCGTCAACGGATGCTTTGACGTCTAGAGAGTAAGGTATTCAGTAGATAGCATATTACAAGCAGTGTGCATTCGCTCACCGGAGACAACTCCGAGAGTCTGAGCTGCGGCATTCAGATGTTTGTATTGCGTCAGTCGGTCAAGCTTCACCAGGATGGCCACGATGTCCTTGTCCACCTCCTTCAAGTTGTCACCCCAAAGTCTCTTTATAGATTTGGCTGTGCCACATTGAGTAAGATAACATGCCAGTGAGGACGGTCTCACTCAGTCGTCGCCGTGTAAACTTCTTCGTCTCCAGAGCAAGGATTGAGATCAGTTCCACCATTATCTGAGCCACTATTTCAACCATCGCTGATGAAAGAGTGATCTCTGTATATATCTTAAGACGACCGACAAATTGTCCGATCGACTGGAGTATGTTGACGAGCGCTTCCCTGCTGGATATCACGCTCTTGGCTGCCTGGGTCACTCAGTTGGCACAAAAAATTCCACATATGAACTAGAGAACGACAAATACATCAAGTAGAACACCAAGACAAGCTTGTATTGCTTTTGCGGGCGAGAATGGCCGTCAGAAACGGTCAGAGTTGTGGAACTGGCCACCGACACCTTTTGACGTACCAGGCCGACGGTGTCAGGGAGGGAGGCGGCGGAATAAAGTGGAGTCAAAATTGATACGATAGTCTCGACGGATTTGGTGATTTTTTCGCTTTTTTTGAAAAAAAAAATCCTTTGCTTGATCTTGCAGAAGGGCTGTAATTTCCTCAATGGTGTCACAACGCTGGAGTTCCATGGCGAGCCGATGGTTTGCCAAAGTGACGCCTGTCTCTTTCTCATAAGCGCGCAATGCAGAGCCGAAAAGCTCTTGAAAGCGAGTGGATCCCGACTGGTGAGCCATTTCACGAGTAGGGGGGAAATCAGGTCTTCAAGAGGGGGGGTTGAAATTCGCTGTGAGGAGATGATGGCGAGATGTCGCGAGGCGATTAGGTGCGCCACATGTATCATGTAGTCGCAAGTGGACGCAAGGTGATTGCTTGAAACACATGGGCGCAAAGTTGGTTCGAGGGCTAAACTACGTTGGGTATGAGTGGCGGATCATTGGCTGTCCTAGTTATTGCGGGAGGATTGAGAAGTCAGTTGTCCCAAGGGTGAAAGGATAAGAAAGAGACCTGGTGAGAAATGCTCCGGTAGTTAGACGTTAGAGAGGTGGGAGCGAGATGGAATTGTATTTCCAAGGGAATTTCGGTAAGTTACCTAAGGATACAAATTTAGGGTAAATGACCCTAGATGCCTTCACACACCAAGGAGAGACAGCACGGCCAAGAAAACAAAGGATTGTAAGTTACGAAGCTTGTCGTACGTCACTGTGAGCTGTAGAGCAGTGTATGACATGACAATCAGCGTGGTCGCGTAGCAAGTGGTCACTTCATATTTGGTAATGTTTGGTCACGTTTCGGGCTGAGGTGGGCGGGTGCAAACGATGGGCACGCAGAATTTATCATATCATTATCACAGAATGTCAGTGCATGTCAGTTTATGTCCTCGCTCGTTGCTGCGATGACTCTTACGATGGGTCCGAGTTCAACCTCAAGGCTCAACTGGACCCCATCCAACTCGAGCAGCGCCTGTACTAAACGAGTCAACACAGTGAACACACCAGCACTGTCAACACATCGGACACCCTTTTCATCATGGTACTTTCTTCTCTTGCCGTCTCCCCCCTCATTTCTTTTTCTACCTTGCCGGTTCATCTTTATCTCGCCAGCAAGCTGGAAACGAATCAAGACCGGACACCAGGGCGGACTGGAAGCAGCTGGGGTGTGGTCAGTCGTCTTCTAATCCTTTGCTAACCAAAGTTCTAATCTTTGCGCTAGTACCCACAATTTCTCATACCCATTCTCGATTTCCTGTAACAGTGGAAGGATACATTCCGGTGATCGCCCTTCATGCACGTTCCGCCTTTCCGCCTATGGACCATCGATCACCCTCACCAAGGACCCTATCGCTGTCACCACCATACCGTCGCTTGTCCCACCGTCATGCCCACCATATCATGAAGAACGCGACCGTAGGAAAGGATGTCGTTGCACCTGCGGTCCACGAGTCCACCAGCGCTCGCAGGTGAATCAACTCACCAACGCGCCGCCTTACTCCTAGAAGTTCAAAACCAGCTCGTCACAGATGCAGCACAATCTTCCATCATGATCAGAAGAATCATTGCCGTCGAGGGAAGTCCCTACCACATAACGTGACGAAGGATAAGAGCAAGAGGATCCGGGATACGTGAAGTAGCAGATGCCAGTGCGTAGAGCAGGGATTTTCCAACCCTCTATCATTCATTTGACCCTGCTCCTTTTCATCCTTCATTTGTTTCCCTTTTATCGTCTCCGTTTGACCCCCCAACTACTCTCGAACCTGGAACAGAGCCTCCAGTCCGCGTTGTGACTAGACGAGTCCGCTCCTCTCACCGTCAAATGTCAACGAGGCCCGATACCCTTTCATTCAGTTACCTCTCAAACATCATTCTTTACTTTGTGTATATACATCCACCCGATGAAATTTAACTTGTTCTTATGCCAGTCGTAACCGGGTTTCGGTCCCTCCGCCGCGCGCATGCACCAGCTCCAGAACAATCATCGCAGCATTCTTCCAGTTCTTTGTCTGCCGTACCGTCAGCCGCATTCCCACTAAGCTCCCCTCCCTTGTGAGAACTAAAATACCAACCTTAATCGCCACACACGCAGCCCGGTGATGCAGACGAAGAGGAACAGCTGCACACGACATTGACTGATCCCGGAATCAAGCCTCGATCTTCAATATCAACTGCGATCACTGCCGTTTTCGCGCTGAACCTCCCCGACGCATCCAGTCCCTCAAATTATAACCAAGTGCTATCTCTGTAGCACGCGGGAGGCTCAAAATTCTGGTGTAGCATCAGTGATTTCCTGCATACTTTTGCCACCGTTTGAGGACTCGTCAGACGAGCGCTCTCTTCCCATTTATGGACGTCGCTGGGCCATAGATTCTGACGCCTCATTCTATCGGAGGAGCCGCAGGAGGTTGGCGTATATCAGACCGCTCAGTTCGTTGATATGCTTGATACATTATGGTTTCCGGAAACGATTTCTGCACGTTTCATTTATGATGCTCGGTGTTTCGGATGGACTATTTACAAGTAGTCCTATATCAACAACATGAAGGTCGTTTACCATTGTCTTGTTTGTCTATACATTACCTGGACGATAGCCTGGACGCACCAACGGCCGTCGAGAGGTCACATGGTTACAGATCATCTCGATCCTGATCTACGGCACAGCAAAACAGTAACTGCAGTTGCACACCGTCTGCGTCAATCACATCCTCTCTTCTGTCGGCTTGATGAGGGACTGCGCAAGGTTGAGATGTCCCTTCGGGGATGCATCATGGAGCGGAGTCGCCCCATACTTCCTGGGTTGCCACGTTGACATCATGCTTGACGAAGAACCCTGCGACATCAAGACGACTATTACGGGGCGCCAAGTGAAGTGGAGTCCAGCCCTGGGCCCGGGCTGCTGCGTTGGAACCATGCTCAACGAGTAACTGTGCAAGGTCAAGACGTCCGTCGTGGGACGTAATATAGAGCAGAGTAGACAAGCTCTGGTCCTGGGCTACCACATCGACACCGTGCTTAACGAGGAGCTGTAAGATATCGAGATCAGTTGACCCGCGCTGGTCCTGGGCTGCCACATTGGCGCTGTGCTCGATGGGGAACCATGCGAGATTGAGATGTCCCTGAAGTCAAAGTAAAAATCGTTGGCCTATTTTTACTTTGACTTCAGGAACATGTCAAAACATGATCGCTTCCTGTTGGGAAAGAATACAGTAGAAGAAAGACAAAATAGAAACTAACGACACCACTGGCAAAGTAGCAAAAATAGAAACAGCCCCACATACAACTATTTTGACTTGGTGGAATCCAACACGTCTTGTCCCAATCGGTTAGGATGCATACTTGCTATTGGTTTTTTCAAGAGTCAAGGAGCATGAATAGCATGTCGGGTCGCCCAGATGAGTGGCTGGTAAAAAGAGCTTTGCAAGCGACGGGAAATTTTATCGGGTGGGTCGGCATTCACGGGCCGGGGACCCTGCGGCCTCAAGTTATTTCTCTTTTCTCTTTCCACCTTCGCATGTATTCCACGACACACAATTAATGTCCCTCCTTTCGTCTTCACACAACATTAACATCAGAAATCCGTCCAACCTTCCAGTGGGCTCGGGCACCGCAGCTGCTTCAGGCGCCACGTATTATCAACATCGTGGTTGAATTGAGGATCGGTACACATATTCGAAGAGGAAGTGGGCCTTCGCCCGCTCCCGTTCGCTTTCCCGTCACGCGTGACCCACCCCCACGTGAGCGAGGCCGTCACAGGCTCGGTTCGCGCTCGTTCGCGCTCGATCGTGGCCCGACCGGC
>Ga0307510_10002604_pt1 | contig 20588 bp, 23 predicted proteins | sample 12_EM_MG_FD_207224 | JGI IMG/M metagenome (GOLD analysis project Ga0307510, IMG submission 207224) | Populus trichocarpa ectomycorrhiza microbial communities from riparian zone in the Pacific Northwest, United States - 12_EM | ecosystem: Host-associated > Plants > Roots > Unclassified | place... | reverse complement strand
GGGTGACTGTGTAACTGGGGTTATCCCAACTGTAGAAAATCGTACACACTTTAACCAGACAAGGAGTTCTAGTATCACTATGATGGGTAATGCCTCTATAATCCTCTAGAATACCGTTGATTGTGACTGAAGTACGGTATTTCCAAAAGAACTTATTAAAGGCCCCGATATGCGGAGTGATAGTTTGTAACTCTGTCAAGGGGTGGCTAATGTGTTTCTCAGTACAATTCTGTAGGAGGAACAAACAATGTTGTTTGAAGATGTGGAGCTCTGTACAATTTCTTGTAGGGGTGGTAACGCCAAGATAGATAACTTCCGGTAGGTAGATCTGTGATGTGGCTCCAACTAGATCTGAATTTCCGGAGATGCTGGTGTGATGACTATGGGGAGTAGGGGGGAGTGGTTGTTCGATCCTTGGTAATGCGTTATAGGGTCCGTGTAGGACTTCTTGAAGGTGATGTGCCACTGGTACCGTGAAAGGATTCGGGGGTGGGGTGGGTTCTCTATAAACTTGGGGAGATGGAACGTGCTAGGGTCGTCAGTCGACGAAGTTCTGGGTGCGACGAAGTCTGTGTCTTCCTCTTTCGTTAGAGGGTATGAAATGTCCTCGTTCCTGGGCTGGGGCTGAGTGATTTATCCTAGCGTGTGGACTGGCCAGATTGTCGGTTGTAATGGAGACCTTCTATAGGTCCTGTTCTGAAGAATTGGGGGTCCCAGAGGTGGATTCCAAGTGGGGTGGGGGGAGTTCCGGGGTAACGGCTATCGCAACGACAAAGGTCGATTCCACAGAAACAAAGATCCGGGTTGTCGTTTGAAAAGGTGATTTCTTGGGCATGCCGATATACCGACTCAGGTGTGCTTGGGGGACTGGATTGAGGGGTACCAACCAGAGTGGGGGGTAATGTACTGTCCACACTGTTGTGATAGGATGAATTGAGCAAGAGAAGATCTGGTTCCAAGAGGATACACTGGAAACGTTCCAGGTATTCAGCGTCTCTTCCCTGGGTATTTGGCTGGGTGATGGGGCGGGTAAAGCCGGAAGGGGGGTTGATAAGACTAATGTGGGGGGTAAGGAGATCTGTGGTCCAGGTGCGGTTGTTCCACCGATACGTGAGGATGCGTTCATCGCTGTAGACGAATTGGTACAAGTTAGTCGAAGTGAATTCTCCGCTTGGGTCTGTCTGGAGTCGAATTTCGTTAAACTCCACTTCAACTTTGGTTTCCGACACGTAAAATCTAGATAGAAATCTGATTCTGTGTCCAGCTTGGATCTGCATGATGATTTCTGGCCTATGTGACGGGGCGAAGTAATGCCAGAGGAAGGTTTCGTCGTAGAACAAGGAGATTTGGGTGGCCGGGGATTGGTCGAAGTTATGAGCGCCAGAGAGTTGCCAATAGGCAGTGCAACATCTTGCTGCGTTAAGGATGTCGACAAGTTGGTAATCAATGTAATGATAAAAGCGTTGAGCGCTAAAGAGTCAACCAAAGTGGAGGATATCTAAAAGATCTTGAGGAACCAAGTGATGTTCGCTCCAATATGTAAGTTGAACTTGTTCCTGGAGATTGGCGATTCTTGGGTAAGTTTGTCTTAAGATTTCTTCACGGAAATTGGCCACTTAAGACAAACAAAAGAAGACGAGTTTAAAACCTTTGATTTATTTTACACCAAGTCCTTTGTAACTTACTAAGAAGTATTACAAAGGGTTTTCGGAGGGGGGTGTAATAAAATCGAAAGGTCGGGCAGGAACTTGTGGGGTAGGTACGAAACACGAAAACTGGGGGTCCGTATGAAGCAAGTCCGTGATCCGGGTACTGCGATTAATAAAAAGAATCCCCTGCTTGGTGAAATGTAAGTGTCCACAGAGGATAGCTGTACGACCGTCTAAAAAGTCGTACGCGACAAGGGGGACAAGGGCTCCTTCAAAGTGAGCGAGCCAAAGGGGAGGGAAGCAAGAGAAAACAAACTTAATTGAGTCCAAAAAGGTGGTCTCGATATAGCCAAAGGGGAAGTTGGGGGACCACGGGTGCTTGCCTACTTTGGCACAGACGTGGACCGGGGGGAGGGCGCCGTTGGAGTGGACGTGGATGGAGTGATGGGCGTCGGCACGGAAAGGGGTGACAAAGTACAGGGGTGTGGTGGTGTCAAGGTCTTGGGCCTGGGGGATATGGTTGAGGAATTGGCTGTTGACAAGCTCCTCGGATGAGAACCAAATATGACGACCCTGCTTGTAGTGGACCGTGTACTGATGAGGGTGGCCGTTGGCAGGGAGGCAAGGCGGGGCGGCGAAGAGGTACTCGAAGGGGCCGACTTCGACTGTCGGGTAAAATACTTGGGCAGGGAGAAGAGTGGGCGATGGTGGGGCGGGGGAAGCGACGGTGGCGACGGGTGCGGTGGCGATGGGCGGGGGGATGTTCTCGAGGGGAATGTCCTTGAGCGAGATGTGGTCGACCAAGTCACCTGTGAGCTGAAAGTGGCTCCAACTGTCTTGGGTGAGCGGGGGAAGGAGGGCGTCGAGTTCTGCTTGGGCGAGGCGGACGACGTGGGCAGCGGTTTCTTCTCCGAGTTGTTTGAGGTCGAACTCGGCGGTGGCGCGAAGTGCCTCCTCAGTGGGCTCAGGAGTAGGTGGTGATGGAGAGCGGACCACGTAGGGGTTGAGATCAATGGGGGTGGGTTCGAGGGTGTCTGGGTTGATGAGGGTGATGCCGGCGCTAGCGGATGAGGTGGAGTATTGTGGGGACTGTGGAATGTAGACGTTGTAGGGGCCAGGGCCAGTGGGGGCAAGGAAGGGGAAGCCGGGGACAACGAACTCAAAGCGGAGTTCAGGACTGGAGGCAACGGTGGGCGACCAGGGGACGACGGGGGACGATGTGGAGCTGGGGGGATACCAGAGACGGGGGCTTCCAGGACTTGGGTAATTCCACGTGTTGTGGGGACTGTTGAGGGCGTTGTTGACGACCTCAAGGGCGGCGGCGGAGTTCTCCTGGTAGACGGCGTTCAAGTCGGACCAAGAGGCAACGGAGATGGAAGGGGAGGACACTTCCAAACAGTCAGCTTCAACTTTAAGAGACTGTTCTAATGTCGGGAACTCACTACTTTATGGGTAGCGAGACTCGACGACGGCGCGGAGTTGAAGGTGACTGATCCAAAGGAGCAGCAAGGAGACGTTGAGGAGGAAGAGGCAAAAGGCGAGGAGAGGCGGGACGGAGTAGACTGGGGAAGATGAGGGGTGAGCTGCTAACAATGAGGGAGCTTTGAAAGGCTCCAGTGTGGGGGATTGACAAGAGAACAGTCTAAGGACTGTTCACCTAAATTCGTAGGTCTTATATACTAATACAGGGTGGTCTGTGCGCAGTTTAGGGTAGGTAAGTTTACAAGTAATGGGGGACTGTGCAGTCAATGCGCAGCAACTGCGGATTACATAATACATCTCGATTAGGGTCTAGCCCTAATGAGTCGCGTCCTCGTTGATCGAGTCGCGTCGTGTGTTCGTTGATTGTTTAGTGGACGCGTCTTGTTGATCGTTCCCACAATCTGCCATGTGTTGATCAACGGGTTAGACGCGCGTCCAAAGCGTGTCTTGTCAGGTGACGTTGTTGATGACCAGTTCCTTGATAGGTCATGTGATATCTTCCCAGGGTCACGGGGTCGTAGGTTCCCAGGGTCATGTGCTGATAAGTCATGTGATGTACGAGTGGCGAAGGGGTCATGTGATGAGTCACGTGTAGGGTCATGTGATATGTTCCCACGGTCACGTGGTCTTGGAGTTACGGGTTTGTAGCTGAGACTGGGGGGCGCGAGTACCGCTTGCGACAGCTGTCATAAATTCATACTCAGAACAAATAAAGAGATCTTTGTATTAGTCTAACGAAAACAAACATAAACCATGTGTTGCTAAAGGCACATGTTGAAAAAAAAAAACATGTTGCTAAATTACGCAATTCCCACATGCCGCTAAAACTCCTGCATTTTTTCTAAGTCAAGTGGGGGCCCCAGAAACAAATGGGCATGCACAGGTGCATTCCCAGGCATTATTTCACCCCAGAACATTGTCTGAGCATTGGTCCCAGCATATGCGAACCCTGGGAAGGTGGCAGAAGGTGGCACAAATGCACTCCCAGGCCAAGCAGTGGGAAAACACAAAAACACAAGCCCCAGGACTGTGCTTGAGGGCAGAAATGTAAGTGGGCCACCTGTAGATGGGTTCATGCAAGTCAAAGAACCCTCAGCAGAGCCCACTGTGGCAGCAGAAGGGGATGCGCATGTGGGGGCAAGCACTGCAGCACCAGAGCAGGCATGTTAGCAATGTGGGCCCCCTCCACTTTGTCAATAAAAAATTGACCTGTGAAAATAATTGGTGTCTGCACCACCTGCCCCAACAATTGGACTGTTCCATGCCATATATATTACTTATTTTAAAAATAGAAAGTATACAAAAATGTTACCTGTCACACTAGTTCTTAGCCACATAATTTAATCCAATAAAAATGTGCTAAAATGTAGAAAAAAATGCATTGATCATTTTTCCACTGCTTGTTGATTTACAAAGAAAATATATAAACACACCAGTAATAGTATTATTCTCCCTCACAATTCCCAGCCATCCCAGTTCAATTTCCACTCCAATATGTTGATTTTGCCTTGTTTTTGTCTTCCTCAACCCATGCACAAGCACTTGATGGCACCCAGACTCACTGCCCCACCCATTGCACTTTGCCTGGACTTGTGCATGTGCACTCCAGATTCATCCAAAGGGGAAGGTGCTGGAAGCTCATGTGCTGACTCCTTAGATGAATCTGAAGGGGAAGGCGCTGGGAGCTCAGGCACTAGCACCTCAGATGAATCCAAATCTGAATCTGAAGAGAAAGGCACCCCATACAATGCCAGCTCCCTTGCCACTTCAAGAAAAAGGGAAAGCTTCAATTGGGATTGGGAGCATGGATTTAGCCTTGAATGGGCTAGTTTAGCCAAGTTTGAAATGTGGCGCCAAGTGGAGGAACGCACTTCCTCTATCAAGCTCATTAGATCCAGCACCTGGACTAGGGTCCTTTTCAGCTGGCAGCAGTGCTTTGTTTGCAGGCGCCAGGACTCCAGAGGGCCAAGAAAATATCAAAAGAAACATCCTAGAAGAAAACGCAAGGTCTGGAACAGAAAATCCAGTTGCAGTTGTTATGTTATTGTCAAACAGTATCACCACACATCAACCATTTTGGGATGTTACATAGCCAAGCATGACCATAAGATCAGAGAAGCCAATATTGCCTTTACTTACTTGGCTGGCACTACCCAGGGGCAAATCAAAATGATGCTTACTCAAAAAATTGATTGGGATAAGATCATAAGTTGCCGAAACCAAAAGAGTTGGGGGGCTCCTTGAACCGCAACCACCACCAGGCACATTTTTTTCCCATGGTTGAAACCAGGGTGAGGAGAGGCTTAGGCCACATGGGCCAATGCCCCCATGGAATCCACAGAACAAACTGCAATAACACACCGTGTTAAGGGCCAAGGACCCTAAGGTGCAACATGCACAGGTTTGTATAACGGCGGCAGGACTTGTACTTCAAGGGATCGCAGGTAGCGAACACTGGCCCTTGGATGCGCTGGTATGACGGGTCTGCACATGTGCAAGACACTAGTGGGGATAATGAAAGATGTAAAGAAGAGTCTCGACGATGTTTGAGATGACTTAGAAGGGATGCGGGCAAAAACTGAAGGCGCTGTGGAAGCTACAACACTTGGGATTAAACCAAGTCAGGCTTAAGGCCCAACTCTAGGATATAAGGTCGACTTATATACATCTGGGCAGCTGCCATAACTCGAGCCTAATACTACTAGTACCCGTACCAGTAAGGAGTCATCGTACAAAGTATGGAGTCATTCCGAGTCGAACTGACTCACGCGGGAGTCCTAGGATACATGCTACTAGGTTGGAGTCAGTATGAGTCATGTGCATAGCCAAAGGAAATCACATGGTAAGAATGATAGGTAAGCGGTCAGGTGATAAGGTCATGTGATGGAAAGGGGGTGGGAACAGCTCACGTGATGAGAAAGTATTAGTAAGCAGGTGAAAAATGAAATTGAAGCCTCAAGAACGTAACATGACGCCCTTCCTAGAAAGTCACTCCCATGTGACTTCACTCGCGCGGCTGGTCACATGAGTCAGCGTCCCACTCTGCGCAACGTAACTCGTAAGAGTTGTCCCTGATACACATAAGTCCGTAGTTGGGGTGGGTTTCAGGCACCACACAACTCATCCTGGTGCAATTGAAGTGAGGAACTGGGCATTCGTTGTGAGTGTGGAGAGGGGAGTAGCACCACCTACAGACGACCCATAATGGGCAGTCTTCCTTCATGTGATCTGGGTAGTCGTCGTGACATTTGAGACAATAGGGATAGAGGGGGCATTTGCGTTTGTTACCAGCCTCTTCCTGGTCGTCAGATGGTCCTTGAGCTGCGAAAATATGGGGGATAAAAGAAGTGGGAGGGGAGGCTGGCCTGGTACGAAGAAGGTGTGGTTGAATGCACGTACAAACTGCCGCATTAGCCAGGTAGCGCTCCATATCCAGGAGCTTCTTGTTTGCCTCTTGCTCTTTGTTGTCTAGCTCTAGACATTGCCTCTTGGTCCTTATGACCTTGTCGTACTGTACACGGAGTATGTGTATGTCTGCTATGACGCCAGGATCGCCTAAGTGGTAAAGTGCGTCGTCCACTATAAGTCGGCTAGCGCTGCTGGGATGGAAAATGTAGAGGTCGGTGTCTTTAATGCCTGGGCGTTGATAGTTAGGGGTAGGGAATGCTTGAGCGTGAAGTGGGGTAGCATAGATTGGCTTGTTTTTGCCACTAGTTCCTTGATAGACAACACCATCTTTGAGGGACAAGTAGCGGATATACTTGGCTGCACGTGGATGTGTGTCCTCATCAGTATAGACGAAGGGGTAATGAGCTGGGTTGCCAAGATTGAATTTCATCCATTCTCCTCCTGGATGGTCGTCGTCCGTAGACACTTCTGTTTGTGTCTCGACGTTAATAGTGATGCGCTGTAGGAGGGTGGGAGGTGGTCCAACTTCTTGGTCGCTGTCTTCAAGATAAGGTCCTATCATCTCCATAAATACTGGGATGAAAGTGAAGTGTGTGATCTGGTCGAAGATGTCATTGGTAGTGGGTAGGAGGGAAGAGTCGGGGTTGTGCTGGGCATAGAGGTCGATGTTCCCTATGATGTTGTCTGTCCATGTTCTCATAGCGTCGTTCAAGATGGGGTTGGCTTGTCTATATCTCTTTATAGCTTTGCAGAGTTTGACGATAGAGCGTATCTCAGGTTGAGTGGGGTCACTACTAAGCCATAGCTGGTGACAGAATTCTGAAGAGCTAGGGGAGGAAGGAACGGGGTGTGGCATAGACTCAGGAGTGGAGTGGGTTCTAGCATCAGCTTCAGCAGCCCTTTGCTTGGCCAGGATAGCTTCTTGTTCCTCAATGTATTGGCTAGGTGGCGTGCTGACAGTGTATTTGAAAGGAGTGGGTATGCGTTCTCCAATACGGTCAGCAAGGGGGCAGTCATGAAGCTCTATAAGTATCTCTTCACCCATCGTGCTTGGGGATGGTGGCAGAGGTGCCTGAGGTACTGCCAAGAAATGCTCCAATAGTATACAAGGGGGAATAGGGATTGGGGATGGTGATATCGATGAGAGGTTGGCGAAATTTGTGATTGGAGACTGTGGATCGGAGGTGGATCTCATCCCAACCCATGGTGCAGGTGGTGTCAATAAAGGTTGGGTGGGGTTGGTTGCTTCATCGTAGGGTGGTGTAGTAGGTGAGGATGTTCCCACTCTGGTGGACCCTGGTGATAATGGTGTAGTCATCTTTCTGTTCAGTATAGGTTGCAACGAGTGGGGGGAAGATATCTGGGGGAATGAGAGACATGTAGTGAGGTTTTGGTTGCTGTTTTGCATGCTCTTTATACTGCTTGTTCCTCCAAATTCAGCTAAGAGTTCAGGGGCATGTAAGTCGTCCGCATTGACCCATGGGTCATGTGCAGGAGAGTATCCTTTCCATCTTACAAGATATTGTTTCTTCTTCCACCGCCCATATGTGCGCGCTTTGATTATCTGTTCCACTTCCCATTCTTCTTCGCCTTCGACGATATCAGGTGGTGGTTCGATAAAATTGGGGCTGTGCTGATCAGTTTCTTTGTAGGGCGTAAGAAGGGAGGCATGGAATACATCGTGTATTTTCCAGGTAGGTGGGAGGCTGAGTTTGTAAGCGATGTTTGATATTTTGGCGGCTACCATAAATGGTCCATACTGCCTTGGTGCTAGCTTCGTGGTGATGTTGCTTGGTAATCTGAGGTTTGTTCCTTCAAGCCAAACTTTGGTTCCTACTTCGAATGGCGTAAACCGTGGGTGTTCTTTGATCCAAGATTCTTGCACTTTACGTTGGGCTTCTTGAGCGGCGTTCCTGGCTTCTTTGATTGCTGACAAACGTTGTTCGAATGTGGGGAGGTTCGATGATCTGGTTGGTTGATGAATCTGTGGCGTATATCCGATAAGGAGGTCAAAAGGTGTTTTCTTTGTGGTTGCTGAAGGCCATGAATTCTTCGTATATTGGGCAAGTGGGAGCCATGGTGCCAATTGTTCTGCTGTGTTCCACAGAAGACCTGGAGGTATTGTTCTAGGGTCTGATTGGTTCTTTCACTAGAACCGTCGGTCTGGGGGTGGTATGCTGTGCTCATGTTCTGCTTGATATGAAGAAGCTTACAAAGTTCCGCAGCAAACTTTGATGTGAAGCGAACATCGCGGTCTGATATGATTTTGCGGGGTATGCCGTAGTGCGTGGTTATGTGATTCAGGTACAGAAGTGCGACTCCTTCTGAGTCGATCGCCTTGTTGCAAGGGATAAAGATAGATGCTTTTGAGCAATCTGTGTCTGTGACTGTGAGAATGGTGTCGTATCCGCCTGACTGTGGGAGTTTAGTGATGAAATCCATTGCGACTGTTTCAAAGGGGCGAGCATTCTCTGCGGGAGTAATGGGAAACAGTGGTGGATGGGCAGGATGGGTGTTAACTTTTGTCATCTGGCAGGTAGCGTATCCTTTGATGTATTCAGTGACGAATGTTTTCATGTTTGGCCACCAGTAGTATTGCGAGAGGAGCTGCAGTGTCTTGGTAATCCCAGGATGACCAGCCATCACATGATCGTGGAAAAGGGAAATTACCCCCCTCCTAAGCGCATTGTCTGCCACAACAACCAAGGCGGTCCTGTGATGCCAGTGGGTCCCATCCAATAGGGTGAGGTTATGTAATGGTGCCCATCGCTTGAGTTCTGATTGGTGCGGATATTGCCCTGTTTTGATTTTGCTGTCCCAGTTGTCATGGATACTGTCTATATTGAAGACGCGGATATGCGTCTCTTCTCCACCAGGCCACCCGTCTCCGGGGTGACTCCCAACCATGGAGGTGTGTTGCTTGCAGAAGTATTGGTCTGGCCATACGAGCACTTCGTCATTATCTGGGTTTGGTCCTTCATAATCTGGTTGCCTAGACAAGGCGTCTGCTCTGTTTGTTGCTCCAGGTTTGTATTCCAGTAGGATGTTGTATTGTTTGCGTTCGGGTATGTAGCCTGCGACGCGCAGGCCAATCTTCCGAGGATCTCTATAGTAGCGTAAGTTGGCGTGATCTGTGTATACCAGGACAGGGATATGAGTTCCTTTGAGCAAGTGCGTCTAGCAGCGAAGTCCCCTCATGATGGCTAGGAATTTGCGGTCGTAGATGGGATAATTTTGCTCAGTTGTGGTGAATTTCTGGGAATGGAATCCCACCGGTCTGTGTGGTCCTGGTTTTTCTGTGCCGTCCGCGCATGTAGTTGGTGGATCTCTTTGGTATAAGATCGCTCCTGTGCCGATTTGTGAAGCGTCCACTTCTAGCTCGAATTGCCTAGAAGGGTCTGGTTTGACTAGTACTGGTGAACTGGTTATGAGCGTGATTATTTTGTCCTGTGCTTCGCGTTGTGCTGGTCCCCATTCAAATGGGACATCTTTGCCTCTAAGTTTAGTGATCGGTGCGGCAATGATTGAGAAGTTTTTGCAGAACATTCTGTGGTATCCAGCGATGCCTAAGAATCCTCTAGCCTGCCTAAGATTGAGTATGTTACATGGGTAGTCACATAATCCTGCAACTTTAGCTGGATCGATAGTGACGCCTTCTTTTGAGATTCTAACGCTGAGGAAATCCATTTGTGGCTGTAAGAAGACCGATTTTGACAATTTGAGGTGGAGTCCATGCTTTGCAAGTAGATCGAATAGGAAGTGGATGATTTCGATGTGTAGTGCTAGGTCTTTGAGTAATGTGCCAATGCCACAGTCGTCCATGTAGTTCTTGAATATTTCCCTGATGTTGTGTATGCCTTTCCTCTTGAAGTGCTTGTAGAGCTCTTCAAGGATACCGTTCATAAATCGTTGGAAGCTGGCTGGGGAGTTTGACATGCCAAAGAATATGACCTTTGGTTCATAAAGGCCACAGCATGTTTTGAATGCCCCTTTCCACTCGTCGCCTTCCTTGATCCGGATGTTGTTATAGCCCCATCTGATGTCGAATTTGCTGAATACCTCCATTCCCTGCAAATCTTGGATACATTGTGCAAGGTTTGGGAGTGGTGTGACGTCTTTGCGGGTAACAGCGTTGAGAGGCCTATAGTTGATGATATACCAGGTTTCCTTCGAGTCCTTTTTAGGGACACTGAAGGTCGAGAAGCTGTAGGGAGAGTGGGATGGTATGATGTAGCCTTTTGCCAAGTTTTCATCTAGGAATTTGTCCTCCGCTTCCTGTTCTTTGCAGGACAAGGGGTAGACTTTGCAGTTAAAGCTGGCCGGTGCAGTGTCCATTAGTTCAATTTTGTGGTCTCCTTCTCCGTGTGAAGGCAGGAATTTGTTGGCCTCTTCATCTGAAAATAGTAGTGTGTGACGTTTGAATTCCTCTGGGAGGGTAACTTTCTCCTTCCCATGTTCCATTGCGTACTTATGGGCCATTTCGATTGCGTTATGTGTGCGTTTGATTTCCGCCGGGCCACCCATTTTTGGGGTTACTCCCGACCACGGAGTGCACTGTGTGGCGTTATGCGTGCATTTGATTTCTGCCGGGCCACCCATTTCTGGGGTTACTCCCGACCGCGGAGTGTACTGTGCACAAGCTATAGTGATGCATTCCAGAAGTTTGTCTTTGTACTTTTTGAGTTTCTGGAAGGTTTCGAGTTTAAGCATCTCCATTTTGATTTGTGGTCCGCATAACTGAGCATTAGTCCAGTTGATATCTGGAATGAAGGCACAAAACCAGGGATAGCCTAAGATAAATCTGTCTTTTCCTAGATTTGAGACATAGAAGCATTGCTGCTCTTTCCGGTTTCCTTGTTTAACCATAAGGTTGCATGCGTGAGTGATGGTTCCATGACGGTTATTGGTTCCGTCCACATTGAATACAGGTCTGGGAATAGTTAGTTTCTGAGTTCCCAGCCTAAGCCTAGCGACAGTTTTGTAGTCGATAAAGTTTTCCGTAGCACTAGTGTCCAGTAGTGCTGTTTCTTCTGCTTGTCCTCGATAGTGTGATAGAACGAAATTTATTTGAACGTGATTGAGTCGGCTAATGTACACACTATTGAGTCCAATGGCCCTAGCTACAGTGGCTAGTTTAGGGCCCTTTAAAAACCCTGTGAGGTGTTTCCTAGGATGGTGTCCTCCAAGAAGGAGAGTTTGAATTCTTCATCCATGGCTTGGAATGTGTCGCTCTTAATCATTTCATTGACGAGCTTTGGGGTGATGTCATTTATGGTGATTTCTCTGGTGTGGATCTGGTTATTGGTGTTAGCGGTGCTTCCGCTGCTCTGGGCGCGGTCTGCTTGTTTCTTGTGACAATCTCTGGCACGGTGTCCTCTTTTGAAACAGTAGAAGCAGGAGTTGTTGGCTTGTAACTCCACTTTCTTAGCTTCGGAAAGTTCTGGTCCTCTACCGGTAATATTGGTAGCAATGGTAGTGTCGACGTCCATATGATGTCCTCCTTGGGATGTGGTGAGGCGTTGTCCTTCTCCTCCGCATGACTGCTGCTGTGGTCCACAGGGTTTCTGGCCAAGTGCAGCATAGTATTCTTGGCGTAAATTAGTTCTATATTCTTGGGTGTGTTTCCACCTGAGGTTACAAGCGTGTGCAGCGTCTTCCCATGGTTGGAATGTGGTCCAGGGGTTCCTTGGGTCATAGCCTTGGCTGTTTATTATGGCTGTGGTTAGACCGCCAGCAAGCCCCTTTTTGAACAAATAGATGATGCCATGTGAATTGATGTCTATTCCTGAGGCAGTGACGTATCTCTTGAATTTGGATATGAAGATGTCCAAGTTGTCTTTCATTTTGAGGTTCTCCAATTTCTGGTAAGCCTCCGCTTTGATGTTGGTGTTATAGAATGTGTCTTTGAACGCCTGTTCAAAGGTCGTCCAGTGGGCTTCTTCTGTGTCTGCGGTTCCTCCAGCAATGCGTGCCTGAAGTTCCGTCATCTGTTGTTCCTTCCATGGGTCGACTAGAATTCTGCCCATGTAGGTGAGTGCTGTTGTGGATCTTCATTAATGCAGGAAGGTTGAGGCGCATTGCAACAGGGCTTATCTTCTATGAAACTTTGAAGGGTCCATATTGCTTTGGGGAAAGCTTGCGATTGCCAGCAATAGAGAGATTATGACCCTCTAGCCAGACTTGGTCACCTTCTTTAATCTCCATTAGTTTCTTGTTGTCCTTGCAGCTTTGTACGTTTTGTAGAAGCTTCTGGGCTAACTGTCTAGACTTGTCCAGGAGGCGTAGGTGTGTTTCTGCAGCAGGCACAGGTCCTTCTAAGTGTTTCAGAATCACCTGTGGTTTGATTCTGATCAGAAGCTCATGTGGGGATTTGCACGCTACATCATGTTTCCAGGAGTTGTGTGCAAACTCTGCTATTGGAAGAAGCTGACTCCAAGCTGATGGTTTCCCAGAGGTCCAAGGTTGCAAGTATTGTTCAATCCATGCATTCATGCATTCTGTTTGTCTGTCAGTGCAAGGGTGAAAGGCAGTGGATAGATTCTGTTGAATTCCTAGTGCCTTGCACATCTCTTTTGCAAATGCTGAAGTGAACTGGGGGTTGTGGTCTGAGATGATCTGTTTGGGAAGTCTGAACCAAGGTACCAGATGCTTCAGATATTCAAGGGCTACACCTGTTCCATCGATCGTTTTAGTGCATGGGATGAATTTGGCTGCTTTGGAACATCCTTGATCCACGATCGTAAGAATAGAGTCGAAACCTTGTGACTTGGGGAGGTCCGTAATCAGATCCATTGATATGTATTGGAAGGGCCCTTCTTCAACAGGTGTATCAAAACATTGTAATGGTACTTTTGATCGATGCACGTTGGTTTTGGATTGTTGGCATCATGCGCACCCTTTTACATATTGTTCCACGAATTCTTGAAGTCTGGGGCCTTCATATTGTTCACGGACCAGTTCCCAAAGTGTTCGAGATGCCTGGGTGTCCAGCTGCAGGGGAATTGTGGAGGGTTTGAAGGATGTCACATTGTAGGTTGGGGTCATCGTCAAGGAAAATTTTGTGTACCTCGATAGAATTTGTTGGAGTGAAGAGGTGATCAGGGAGTAGTATGTGAGGTTTGTTGGAATCCACCCCCTTGTTAAGGTCCTTTCTTCACGACAGCAAATCAGCCACAGTGTTTGTTGACCCAGGAATGTGTTCTAAGGTGTAATCAAAGTCCTGAAGGAATTTGATCCAACATGCTTGTCGACCGGTGATCTTTCATGGGTCATGGAAGTACTGGAGGTTTTTATGGTCAGTACAGATGCGAATCGCATGTGTAGCTCCTAAAAACAGGGGGCGACCACATTTGAACCCAAAGATAACCGCAGCGAGTTCTTTGTTGTGGGCATCGTAGTTCTTCTTGGCAGGCAAAAGACTGTGGGAATGGAAGGCAATGGGATGGACGCTGTCCTCAAATTCCTGAACAATGACCACTCCGAGAGCATATCCAGAGGCGTCGGTTTCCATAATGAACTGTTTAGACCAGTCTGGGGTACGAAGGACTGGGTAGTTGCTGCAAACTTCTTTAAGGCGAAGGAAGGCAGCATCTTGCTTGGGGGACCAGATAAACTGTTCATTTTTGCAAGTGAGATCATTAAGAGGGCAAGCAATATCGGAGAAGTTCTTGATGAATGCCCTATAGAAGTTACAGAAACTGAGGAAACTTCGTACATCCTTGACAGTCTGAGGAGTGGGCCATTCAGAGATTCCCTGAACCTTGACGGGGTCCATCTTGACTGAACCATTGCCAATCAGTACACCAAGATATTCAACCTTGCGTTGGTGGAACTTGCACTTTTCGGGCTTGAGGAATAGATCGAATTTCTCAAGCTTATCCAGAATGTGATTGACATGAAGTTTGTGGAGTACCTTGTCATCTTCAGTGGTGATAATCATGTCGTCCATATAGATACAAAGCCATCCTTGTGCAACCTCCTCTTGGAAGATATCGTCCATCATGGTTTGGAAGGTGGCCGGAGAATTGGTTAGACCAAAAAACCTGACAGTCAGTTCGAAGAGTCCTTCACTGGTCTTAAAGGTGGCTTTGTACTCATCACCTTCCTTGATGCGAATGTTATTGTATCCCCAGCAGATATCAAACTTGGAGAAGAGACATTTCTCTGCAAGGTTGTAAATGAGCTCAGAAATAAGAGGGAGTGGATATTTATTGGGAATTGTCCACTTGTTCAAGTTCCTGTAGTCCTGTACAGGGCGGAACTTGCCATCTTTCTTTCGGATCAGGAAGAAGCCACTGGCATATGGCGATTTAGAATGACGGATTCGTTGGAGGCGTAAGTTTTGGGAGAGAAATTCACATTGTTCTTCTTTTTCCTTGGGGGACAGGGGATAGACATGACAGTTTATCAAGGTAGGAGCATCATCCTTTAGTTCTATGGCATGGTCCCAAGGACGACAGTCTGGGAAACATTCTGAAGCCTCTTCTGAAAAGACCTTGCCATGGTGGTGATACTGTTCTGGGACTATTTCCTGCTAAGTACACTTCCTTTTGTCAGTTGCTGCTTCTGCTAGCTGTTGCACTACCATGGTTTTAGCTACTCTTGTCTGAAGCCAGATTTCATCACCCTCTTCCCAACCAGGGATGCATCGTACCCATGCAGGGGTTGATTCATGTCATTTGGTTCCTTTAAGCAGGGGTCGCCAAGCATCAGCATTGATAGAGGAGATTGTTGTAAATCCCTCAATGCGACCACCACTCCAGTCAATGTTGGGATTGGATGCTTCAAAAAAGGGGTAGCCTAGAATAAAATCATCACATCCAATGTTGGCAACAAAAAAGGTGTGTGAGGCTTTTTGACCATTGTTGTTGACCAGAAGGTCAATGGCTTCCAGGATTTCACCAGATTTATTAGGAGTGCCATCGACATTTTGCACCTTTCAAGGTTTGACCAGCTTTCTTGTTACTAGTTTGAGACATTCCACTGCTCGTGGGTGAATAAAACACTCTGTGGCTCCACAGTCAAGTAGTGCCTTTTGATCGACTTGTTTTGTTTTGGTTCATAGCTGAAAGGGGACTTGAATTGCATGATTTCAAGCTATATACATAGAACCAGAACTATTCAGAACTGCCCGAGTAAGAGCTGTAGTACTCAGGTGCCAAGAAAATCCATATCTTCTCCTAAGGAGCACATTTCATCCATGAATGCTCCACAATCTTTCTCTGTTAAGTGAGCTACTTGCACAGCAAGAGACATAGTTGGGGCAAAAGAAGCATTGTCGCTGGGGGTGATTGACTGACTGTCTTCTATTTGGACAGTGTGAGCGCGGGCAGGTTTGCTAGGACAGTCACGCGCAAGGTGACCTTGCTTTCTGCAATGGAAGCATTGACCAGTGTGGCGATATTCTTCCTTCTCTTTTTCGGTTGTGGCTTTTTGGACCACTGATGTTACAATCTACCCTATTTTTCACCTCCCTCGTACCCCTCAGCATCCACTCCAAAGCCCCTAGCCAAGCCCCTACCAGTGCTACCACCATTGCCGCCCAGTAACCCACCTAAAGATGCTACTATGCACCCGCCTACACCAGTCCAACCACCAGTCAAGCCCCTTGTCCCTATCCCCTGGAACATCCACCGAAGGGAGTACTCCTCAATGGAGATGTACCAAGAGCCACCCCCAGTAGAGAACATACTGGAAGACCCAGACAGTCCCATGGAGGACGTGCCACCTTTAGAGCCAGAACCAGTCACGCACTATGAACCTGATGTACCTGGAGGCCAGACACATACCCTATCCCTGGAAGAGTCCCCTATCGAACCCTGGCAAGCATACCTCACCCAGCCCAGTAGTCCTATATCCTGCAAGCACTCCCTGTCACCTACAAGTCCCTCATCTGCGCCTATACGCCAACACACCAGTAGAGAAGGCAGCTATCAGTCAATCACACCTGCTGCCTCGTCGCCTATAGCCAGCACCTCGCCCCAGAGTCAGGGCCACCAGTCGACCTCCTCAGAAGAGTCCGCAGACAATCCCTCATCCACGCACAGCTCCGCAGAAGACGTGGATAGCAACATGGCCCTTAATTGGGTCACCATTAAGTCCGACTACCGTAAAGGGTAGCTGCTTACTTCAGACACCCATTAGACTGTAATGGGCGCGCGGCAACCAGATTGCCTCGGATCAATCTCAAATCTCGTCGTCATGATCGCATCATGATGATGCTTCCCTTCTCAGAATGACCTGTCATTACTAGTACCCGGTTAAGGATAGATAAGGCAATCCCCTGACATATGATTCCGCTCTTGCTTCATCCCCCTTGTAACACTCATACAGACCGCAGCACTTGGCCGCGGATATCATGACGATACAGATAGCTCCGTCACTACTAGTAGTACCTCTCCTAGTAACCTTGGTCCGTGCGCGGACGTGCCTGTATATAAGCGCTCAGTATTTCGACAGTCAAGCCCTAAGCTTGACTTGGTTTCCAATACAACCGTTGTCAATCCCTTCATAGCCTTTCTACTTGTTTTCCCAGCACACTCTGAGTCATCTCTAGCAGTACTAGAGAACTCTACTTGTTTGATAACTCGCCACCAGAAGAACTCTTAGTACAAGTCGTACTATCAAGGCTTGTTGCAGCCTTAACAACTGAAGTGTCCATAGTGTCGTCATTTCAGGGAGGAAGACGTGGACAAGGAGGTTGTGCATGGTTCCCTTGACTGCACCAATTGTTGTTGGAATTCTGGGATCCTCCGGATCGACGCCAGACCCAGCCTAAGCCTTGAGCTGTATTGGGTCAGGGATTCTGTCCTGCACTTTGAGTAGGATTGCGAGATCCATACTCAGAGTGTAGCATCTTCGTTTTCAGATAGATTACTTGTTGTCGCTGGGCTGCTGCCCTCCACTGTTCATAAGTGTCAGGATTTTCCATTTTGAGACAAGCATTGGCTAGCGACCAAGGGAGTCCTTGGGCAAAAGTACGCAGATTGGAAGGGTCATCAGGATTGAGCTCTGCACGATTGCCAAGGGTTTCAAATGCTGCCAAGTACTTGTCAAGGTTATCTCCAGTCATTCTTAACTTTTGGAGTGGATCTTGTACATGTTCTCTTTCCACATAGTCTGTGAAGGCTACTTTGAATTTGTCCTCCATCATTTTCCAGGGATTGGAGAATCTGTTGATGAGACTGGGATTGGCTTCTATTTCTTTGAGCCAGTTGAAAGCCATGTCAACCCATCCATTAACTTTTTCTCCATCAAGGAGGGACATGAAGTAGATGCATTTGGAGATGGGGTCTTTGGCAATGTCTGCTTTGCAATTCATGAGCATGTACCTATTAAATTGGTTCAGGAATCACCTGGTTTTGGATCGATCGCCTTCAAATTTATCTGGGTGAATACCTTCCAGACGACATCCTTTATTGTCTTTCTCAGTTTCGTCAAGGAAGTCCTCAAACCCAAATGGGTCATCTCCAGTACCTCGGGGACGACATGGGGGAGGCCTAGATGGTTGGCGGGCTGTCTGAGAAGACCATATTCTCCAAGATCCAAATCCTGCAAAGGACTTTTGCTCTGGACATTCCTCTGGTTCTGGTGAGCTGTCTCGGCTCATGTCACTGGCTGGTGCCTCTCTATTGTCAGGGTTAGTCTTGTGAAAGACGTCTCCCTTGTGTGGAGTTACCGCTATAGTGTCAAGTGGTGCTAGTCTAACAGGAGACAGTGCCCTTGATAGAGGTCAGGTGATGGGGATGCCAGTTAGTCAGAGTCAAGCGTAGTTGATTCCTTTCATGGGAGAATCTTTCAGCTGGAGGCTGGGTCATGCTAAGCAGAAACATTTGTATTTGTTTCCAGCTTGAAGTCGGACTTCAAACCAGACTCCATAGACGTTTGAGAGTGCAAGAAGTGCTCCTCCTTTGAGACAGGCATAGTAAGCAGTGAATGGTGCCTTTTTGAGGACTTCTGTTCCATCAATGCAGACTGCAATGGATTGTCCTCCAACTAGGTAATGGACACGCTCAGTAAACTCAGAAGGAACCATGTCCTTGCTTTCTGGGATTGTTTCAAATGGAAGGTCTAACACAGCAAGTGATTCTTCAGTAGGTTGGTTGATTGCGTGAATGCGCCAGTCAGTAGGAATGCCTAGACCCTTGGGGGTCTTCTGTTTTTCTTTCGATCCAGATGGAGTCGAAGTCATCATGGTTTTTTATAGAAGAGAAGCTCGTTCTAATGTTACGGTCAGACCACTGTGTCAGATCAAGTCGGGGATCTTGGGGTTCAGGGATCTCAGACAAGATTACAAAGATGGATTTCAGAGAGGGGTCGTTCCTCAAGAGGAAGTTGGTCACATGAGGCATCACATGACAAGAGGGGTGACAAGTGAAGATTACACAAGTTGAACGTGACTTGGAATCAAGTAAGACACTAGCATATGATCTTGAGACATTGAGAGTCAAAGGCAATTAGCAGCAGAGCTGACTAATGCAAAAGGAGGTTTGTTCGATGGAAGCCGCACATGTTCAGTAGTGGAAGAGACTAGTCAATAGTCTGATTGCATGAATAGAACAAGCTTAAGAAAGCCGTTCTATGCTATGAAGTACAGTTTATATACAAGTATGGATGAAAACTACTAGAAGATGAAAGAAGGCCATGGAAGGCCATGGAACAAGGTGGAAGCATATGGAAGCATATGGAAGTCTCTGGAAAATGCAAGAACAGTCCATAGAGGAATATGTAAGCAAGGGGCAAAGCAGCCCAGAGTCATGGATAGAAGTGGAAAGAGAAGCGAAATAGGAAGGAGAATGTTAGGTAAGCGGGGCAGTCCATGACAGCAGTCACATGCTCCCCAGTCATGAGGCACCAAACTAGGTGCACAGATCAGGTGGTAGTTTAGGTAATCAGTCAGATGATAAGGGTTGAGAGATAGCAATAAGATGGAAAAATGGTAGGGGAACGCTACATAGGGGGTCATATGGTAAGGTCTTTGGATGGATCACTGGGCAGTAGCAGTGGTAGGACTGGTAGGGGTTTGGCTGCAGGTGTGGTGGCAAGGGGGGTGAGGTCCATAGGTAGGTGGAAAAATAGGGTTGGATTGTAACACAATAGCAAATGGTGGGTGCACAACAACAGAGCACTATTTTATTGTACTACAATAGTCCATGTAGTAGTTTTGTAATGTGCCCCACAAATTCCAGAAGGCTATATAACAATGCACTGCTTGGTGTTCTTGTCCCCCCAGATCCTCCAGCTGTGCAATGGTGCTGTCCTGTGGGCTGCATCTGTCACTATGTGGCACCCTGGTGGTGGTGGCCACAGAGGCAATTGCAATTGCAATAATGGCAGTGGTGACAGCAATGCAAGAGGTCATGTTGCTGAGGCAGGGCAATGTGATGGTGCTGTGCAATGGTGACAAAGCAAGGGAGTCTGCAGCCAACAATGCTGGCTGGTGCAACTGCTCAATAGCTTGCCTGCACTTGTACTGTGCTGTATGGCAAATGAGAACATGCTACATAGCACCCTGGTAATGGTGGCCACAGTGGCAATTGTTATGCACAGACTCTGTATTGTAAATACTTGCCTTGAGTACTTATGGGTAAGTGTTAGAGTCTACCTTTAAAGATAAAGGTTGCACAGTTACTTTAGTGCAAAGCTAAGTTAAGACTAACTTAGATAGTATCACAGACTCTAGTGCTTGACTTGAGTGATAGTGTTATGTTCTATGGACTATTTTTCTTTTCCTTATGCTTACCAATCTGTTCCCATCACATGACTGCTTACTTGATAATATCACCTGACTCCTTTCTTGCTTACCCAACCGCTTTCTTGTCATCTTAGGAGTGCCAGCTCATTTCTAGGATCGTTGTACTTGTTTTCACTATCTTTAGCTTGCCAACTCATAACTAGGATCCCTCTCCTAGTTATTCGTCATCCCTACTAACTACTGTACTTGTTTTCTGTCATTACTAGTACAGGTACTAGTAGTATTATTCCTTAGTCATGGTAGCTGCCCTCATGTATATAAGCCAGTCTTATTTCTAGAGTTGGGCCTTAAGCCTG